>Ga0197143_1000562_pt1 | contig 38839 bp, 40 predicted proteins | sample GBS70_MetaG_FD_148603 | JGI IMG/M metagenome (GOLD analysis project Ga0197143, IMG submission 148603) | Sediment microbial communities from Great Boiling Springs, Gerlach, Nevada, United States - GBS 70_MetaG | ecosystem: Environmental > Aquatic > Thermal springs > Hot (42-90C) > Sediment... | reverse complement strand
TTAATAGCGCTCCTTTCTTTGCCCAAGATAATATTTTCTATCTCTTTGATACCGATGGAGAAGTGCTTTATTGTTTTGAACTTTCAGGAAAAGTTAGATGGTATTGTGAAGTAACTGAGATATTAGCTGCCAAAACAAAGAAATTGGAAGAACCAAGTGAATTGGTTTCACCACTTATTGGTCCGGATGGCAATATTTATATCGGTGCCTCTGACGGAGTTTATGTGGTTCAAGGAAGGGCGACCGGCACACCGCTAACAAATTCGCCTTGGCCAAGATGGCGCAGGAATAATTGGAATACCGGAAGTTTACGATAAAATATTTTCTTTAAAAGGAGAGGGAGGAAGTAATTTTGCTTCCTCCCTTTTTCTTTTTATGAAAATAGAAAAATTAATTAAAGAAGCCCTAAAAGAAGATATTGGTAAAAAAGATTTGACGACTTTTTATTTAAAAAATAAAAATAAAATTGTTAAAGCAAAAGTAATTGCTAAAGAAGAAGGTCTCCTTTGCGGAATAGAGATTTTTAAAAAAGTTTTTTTAACTTATGATAAAAATATAAAATTTCCCTTTTCTTTAAAGGACGGAAAGACTTTTAAAAAAGGAGAGACTCTTTGCGAAATTGTCAAGATTATCAGGTATTGCGACTTTAACCAATAGATTTGTTAAAAAGATTGAAAAATATAATGTAAAGATTCTTGATACCAGGAAAACAACACCTCTTTTAAGAAAGTTAGAAAAATATGCGGTAAGAATCGGTGGCGGTTATAACCACCGGTTTTCTCTTTATGAAGGGATAATGATTAAGGATAATCATAAAAGAGTTGCTGGTTCATTAGAAAAAGCCATTTCCGAAATAAAAAGGGTTAAAAGAAAAGTTCCTTTTATCTGTGAAGTGGAAAATTTAGAAGAATTTATTGTTGCTCAAAAATTAGGTGTTAAATGGATAATGCTTGATAATTTTCCAATTGAAAAAATAAAAGAAGCAGTTAAAATGAGAAAGAAAGGGGTGAAAATAGAAGTTTCTGGTGGAGTAAATTTGGAAAATATAGAAAAGATTGCTCAAACCGGTGTTGATTATATTTCTATTGGTAGTCTTACCCATTCACCAAAGGCAATAGACATTTCTTTAGAAATTGAATAAATGAGAAATAAAAGAATTGTTAAAATTGGTGATCAATTGATTGGTGGAAAAGAAAAGATTTTGGTTCAATCAATGACCAAATGTAAAAGTGAAGATTATTTAGACCTTGTGAGGGAATTAAAGAGATTAGAAAAAATAGGTTGCGAAATTTGCCGGATAGCCGTAAAGAGTGATAAAGCAATAGAAAATTTAAAAAAGATAAAAGAAGAAAAGATTGTTAAAATACCTTTGGTGGCGGATATTCATTTTGATTATCGTTTAGCAATAAAGGCGATAAAAGCAAAAGTTGATAAAATTAGGATAAACCCTTTCAACATTAAAAAAGAGAAAGAGATAAAAGAAATTATTAAAGTTGCTAAAGATTTTAAAATCCCTATACGAATTGGTTTAAATGCCGGTGGAATAAAGGAAAAAGAAGTTTCTATTGAAGAGACTATTTTAAAAAAATTAGAAGAGACAGTTAGACTTTTTGAAAGTGAAAAATTTTATGATATTGTGCTTTCAGCAAAGGTAAGTGACCCGTTAAAATTGATAACCATCTATGAGGAAATTGACAAAAAGTATCCTTATCCAATCCATTTGGGATTAACCGAAACTGGTTTACCCTTTGAAGGTGGAATAAGAAGTGCTGTGAGTATGGGAATTTTATTACACAAAGAAATTGGTGATACGATAAGAGTTTCGCTCACCGCTGATAGTTCTTTAGAAGTTATTGCTGGCTATGAGATTTTATCTTCCTTGGGATTGAGGGATGATTTACCAATGATTATTTCTTGCCCAACGTGTGGTCGTTGCCAAGTTAATTTAGAAAAAATAGTTAAAGAGATAAAAAGGGAAGTTTATAAATTGAATATAAAAAAAAGGATAAAAATTGCGGTAATGGGTTGTGAAGTTAATGGTCCGGGCGAAGCCAGTCATGCGGATTACGGTATTGCTTTTGGTAAAGGTTCGGGTATAATTTTTGTTAAAGGGAAAATTATTAAGAAAGAAAAATTGGAAAATATTATTAAAGGATTTTTGACATTTATTTTAAAGGAGGAAAAGAATGGCAAAGATTAAAGAAGTAATTAAAAGAGACGGAAGAATAGTTCCTTTCGAATTAGAAAAGATTGAGAAAGCAATTGAAAAGGCATTAATTGCCACTAAAAATTATCAAGCAGGTTTGGCAAGAAAATTAGCCGAAAAGGTTTTGGTTGTTTTGGAAAAAGATTTTGAAAAAGGTCTTCCCCAGGTTGAAGATATTCAGGATCGCGTAGAAAAGGTATTGATTGAAGAAGGTTATGCGGAAACGGCTAAGGCTTACATTTTATATCGAAAGGAAAGGGAAAAATTAAGAGAGATAAAGACATTTTTAGGGGAAAGGGAAAAATTAAGAGAGATAAAGACATTTTTAGGAGTTAAAGATGATTTAAAATTAAAGTTAAACGCGATTACTGTTTTAAGAAATCGCTATCTTTTAAAAAATGAAGAAGGTGAAATAATAGAAACACCTAAGGAGCTTTTTTATCGGGTAGCAAAGGCGATTGGTGAGGTTGACAAATTATATAAAGAGGATGAGAAAAAAACAATAGACGAATTTTTTGTAGCGATGAGTCAATTAAAATTTTTGCCCAATTCCCCAACTTTAATGAATGCCGGAACCGAACTCGGCCAACTTTCCGCTTGTTTTGTTTTACCAATCGAAGATTCTATGTACAGCATTTTTGAAACATTAAAACACATGGCTTTAATCCACCAATCGGGTGGCGGCACTGGTTTTTCTTTTTCTAAGATAAGACCAAAAGGTGATATTGTGAAATCAACAAAAGGAATTGCTAGCGGGCCAGTTTCCTTTATGAAAGTTTATGATGCGGCTACTGAGGTAGTAAAACAAGGAGGAAAACGTCGAGGTGCTAATATGGGAATTTTAATTTATAACCACCCGGATATTTTGGAATTCATTACTGCTAAAGCTAAGGAAGGGGTTTTAACTAATTTCAATATTTCGGTGGCGGTAAGCGATGAATTTATGGAAAAAGTATTAAAAAATGAAGAATACGATTTGATCAATCCGAGAAACAATCTTGCGGTTGGTCGTTTAAAAGCCAAAAATGTCTTTGATTTGATTGTTACCCAAGCGTGGTCAACAGGTGATCCGGGATTAATCTTTATTGACGAGATAAACCGTCATAATCCCACACCAGCTTTAGGAAAGATTGAAGCTACTAATCCTTGCGGTGAACAACCACTTCTACCTTACGAATCTTGCAATCTTGGTTCAATAAATTTGGCAAAGTTGGTAAAATATGAAAACGGTGAACCTTATTTTGATTGGGAAGAATTTAAAGATTTAATTCATTTGGCAGTTCATTTTTTAGATAATGTGATTGACGCTAATAAATATCCGCTAAAAGAGATTGAAGAAGTTACTAAAGGAAATAGAAAAATCGGTTTAGGAATAATGGGTTTTGCCGATATGTTAATAAAACTAAAAATTCCTTACGATAGCGAAGAAGCAATATTGTGGGCAGAAAAAATTGGTAAATTTTTAACTGAAGAGGCCAGGAAAAAATCAGTAGAAATCGGGTTAAAAAGAGGTTCCTTTCCTAATTTTCAAAAAAGTATTTATTATAATAAATATCCCGCCTTAAGAAACGCCACGGTTACTACTATCGCTCCCACGGGTACTTTAAGTATTATTGCGGGTTGTTCCAGTGGTATTGAACCTATTTTTGCCTTGTCCTATATCCGGCAAGTTATGGGAGGAATAAGATTATTTGAAATCCAAGAAGATTTTGAAAGGATATTAAAAGAAAGAAATCTATATTCAAACGAATTGATAAAAGAGATTTCTCAAGTTGGTTCCATAAGGGATTTTAAAAATCTGCCTGAAGATATAAAGAAAATCTTTGTTACCACAATGGATATTTCACCAATTTTTCAAGTAAAAATTCAAGCCGCCTTTCAAAAGTATATTGATAATGCAGTTTCTAAAACAGTAAATTTGCCGTCACAAGCAAGTTTAGAAGATGTGCGAGAGGTTTTTTTCACTGCCTGGCAACTGAAGTGTAAAGGGATTACAATTTTTCGTTACGGAAGTAAAAAAGAACAAGTTCTCTATATTGCTCAACCCGAAACTGGTTTTTTAACTATCCCTGAAGATTATTCTGGTCCTTGTCCCAGTGGTGATTGTGTTAGCTAATCTTTAGGGAATTTTAGAAAGACCTTTATAGCAATTATAATTGTCGTATAAAATGTTGAAAAGATCAAACCGATAAGCCATCGCTTTTTTATTTCTTTCTTAGAAAAAAAATTCAAGCTTCCTTTAAAAAGTAGGAGAATACCTAATAGATTTGTTAACCAGTAGAAAATAATTGTTGCTAAAAAGAAATATTTTTTATTAATTAAAGAAAACAAAAAACCAAAGAAGTAGGCAATAGGAAGATTAATGAAAGTATCATTCCAAAAAGAAAAAGGGGATAAAAGATAACCAATAAAAATTAATATACTACTTTTGATTTTTCTATTCAAAAATTTCTTTATGGAGGCGGCGGGAATTGAACCCGCGTCCGGAGTGTTTCGGGTTTAGGCTCTACATGGTTAGTCGGTTTATTCTTCTCGCAAGGTTCTTCGCCAACCGACAGGCAGAACCTTGCCAGTTGCCTTTTAAAATCCAGTCTTCCTTCGGCAACTAAAGGAAGACTTTAAGCATCCATTTTTAACCTCAACTTAGGTCGGATGCGAACCTAAGCGAGGTTGCTGCTTTCAATTAAGCAGCAAGAGCGTAACTACCAGTGTTGGCAGTTGTTTTTCCTCTATTTTTTACGGCAAAATAGAGGAAAACCGCCATGCTCCTAAACCCTGCCATCACCCCGTCGAAACCCATTTCGCCCCCGTATTTAATATAAATATAATTAAAATAAGTAAAAATGTCAATAAAAAGTTATTTAATAATACCAAGCCAATCCCTTAAAAGAAAAGTAAGTCGACCAATTAACAATGATATTCTTGCCATTACCGTATAACCAAAAGAGGCACCAAAACCAAGCATTATAAAAATAATACCCGAATAGGCAAGATGTTTTAAAACTCCTTTTCTTTCAGTAGAGAAAAAGAAATAAATGATTGTGGCAATAACGCCAAAAAAGATAATTATTGAAGAAATGCCAGTAAAAATGTTAGTAAAATTACTTCTTTGTAAAATTGTCGCTTTGGCCTGTTCGATAATAGAGGCTTCAATTGTTCGGGGAATGGCTGCTCCAGCACCATACCCGATAACAAAAGCAATAGGAATTCTTACTAACCAAGATAAGCGAGGGATAAATCGGGTAAAATATAAGGCACCGATAAAGGCAAATATTAAAAGATATAATTTTTCACCTTTTGATAAGGGGTTTATTAGACTAGGAACAATGATACGATGCCAATAAAAAGTAATCGCGTAGCCATTGGTAATTCCTACAAAAAGATGTTCACAAAAGCGATAAAAAGGATTGTCTTTATAAAGAAAGGAGAATATTCCCAAAGTTAATAAGGCAGCAATCCACACCCAGATATCCGGGCTCATTTTTTCTTTTTATAAAAATAAATAAAATTACCTAAAATGATTAATAAAATTATAGTAATATGGGCAGTAGTCTGAGCAGACATTGCTTCCGTTGCTTTTCTTCTACCTCTTATTTTAAAATTTTCTTCTACCAATTCTTCGTATTCGGCACCGCCACGCATTCCCGCAAGTAGTCCGGTTAATTGTCCGGAATTTAAATAAGGATAATAATCAGCCGCGGAAACAGCGGTGAAGCCGGCACCGACTTTCACCCCAAAGGTAGTTTGGGCATAAGTAACATACCACATTGGTATTGCTGACCCAGAGATGGAAACAACGATACCCACATCCCGATAGTTTTTTATTTCTTTTAATAATGGAAGAGTATCAGTTCTATTCCCATAATAATCCACGGGAAACACTTTGGTAATGCTTTCGCCCATTCCTAATAAAGGTACTAATGGCGGTGTTTGCCAGCCCAAAAAGACATAATCTCTTCCATAAACAATGCTATCTTCTTTAGTTTTTGCCTTTTCGTTGAATTCTTTTAAAACAACTTGTAAAGCATCTTCAGCCAGTCCCAAGCCTAATAAAGTTAATGTTAAAATGCCGACTTTTATCCTTTTTGAAAAAGCGTGTCTCAGCAGGGCTATGGTCATTGGTTGTAATTCTGCTTCTGTATCCGGAGTGTAATCGACAGAAATTAATAATGCTTTATCTTTTGGTATCTTATCTATGTAGTCAAATAAATTTTTAACTGGTTTCATTGGTAATGGTTTTAATTTAAAGGGTCTTAAAATAGGGATAATTATTACTATTGTTAAAATCAGATAAATATATCTTCTACTTGCCACCGAGCCAACCTCTTTCAATACCTAAAAGAATTTTTAAGGATGTTGATAAAACCCCCAAAGTAATACCGAATAACATTCCCCTTTTTGCCGCGGTATTAGGCACATCCAATATCCATTCAGAAATATAAGAAAGTTTTGGTATCAGTCGGGCTATTGGTGGCACACTGGCAAGCATCACAATAAAAGCTGCTACTAATAACAAAACAGCTTCAAAATTTCTTGCCCGGAAAGCCCGAAAGGCAGCTGACGCCATGAAGTAAGCAAGCAAAGAGAACATTGTTGCTCCTAAAGGAATTGCCATATTAACATATATTGTTTGAATATCAAAATTGAAATTACCGATTTGCATTTTAATTAACCCTTTTCCATCAATCCCGCCAAATAAACCAATGAAGGCGGTTAAAAAAAGACTGATTAAAGTAACGTAACTGTACTCCCAAAATTCTCTTTTTCTTTTTATTTTTTCTAAGTGGTGGCGGATAATGCTGCCAACGCCTAACACTAAAGAAAAAGCAAAAATTATTCTTAAAGCAGTATTTCGCCATTCATTATCAAAATTTTGAACAATCTTATGAGGAACATAATAAGCAATCATACCCATTATTCCCATTATTAAACAGATAAATAAAGGTAGTTTTACCTTCATTTGATAGCTAAATTAAAAATTAAGGCAAAAATAGAAACAGTAATTAAAAAGATTATTATTAAAAGTTTTCCATAATCTTGACCTTTTAAAGAACCTAAAAGAATTGGTTCTTTAGAGAGATAAGCAGAAGCTGCGTACAATTCTTCGCCAATTAAAGTGTAGTCGCAGGCAACAATAAAAAATGGTAATTGGGTTATGGAATCGGTTGCCGCAATTTGAATTGCTCCGGTTTGGGCACCGGTTTCTGCCAAAATTAATGATTCCGCAAAAAAATAGCCGCAAAAGAAATTAGTTGCCGGTTTTTCTCTCACCATAATTCCGTCAACGCCAGCCGCGTAAGCAAATTGGGAATCAGTTAAATAAAATACTGAATCGGGGTTAAAGGCATCTGGTCGACCAACGCTTGTGTAGGCTTCTTTCACTACTTCCCGTGCCACGGTAAAGACAATTGGGTCATTATTAGGGACGATCAATTTTATATCATATTGGGCGATCTTTTTTGCCACTTCACCTAAAATATTTAGAGCTGCAATTGTTGCCACATCGGACATACCACTTAAACCAGGCACAAATAAGACTGGTTTTCCCATTTCGGTTGCCCTACCCACAGCCTCTTCCACGGCATTTAATCCGGGAATCTTTCGGATAAAAAGTTGGATTTTTTTTGATTTCTTAATAAAATATAAAATCAGAAAACTAAAGATAAAAAATGATAATAAGACCATTACTTTACTTTTATTAAACCATTGGGGATAACTTGTTGCCCAATTAGAAATATTAGAAAAAATTTTTATTGTATCTTTTATACTCACCACTTGATAACAATAATTTATTCCATCAATAGTTTTATCGTCAATAAATTGATTTCTATTAGGACCAACAAAACCAATTTTATAAAAAGTATCTTCCTTTTCACTTTTTCTTAATATTTCATAACCATCTAAAATTGAATCGGAAGGTGATAAATCCCAAGTGATTAAAATTTTATTACCACCATCATTTGGGTTATCAATCGCTTTTATATTTTTTGGTGGTTCAATCAAAAGATGAAGAAGAAATAAAATCATTTAAAAATTATAAAAGCTCTTAATAAAAATTCAAGTTGAAATTATTTGATTTTAACGAAATATTTGGTATAATTTTTTTAAAAATATACTAAAAGGAGGAAAGATGAAAGTAGCAAAAGAATTAATAGAAATGTTAAACCAAGCAATTGCCCGGGAATTACAAGTATCTATTCAATATATGTGGCAACATGTCCAGTGGAAAGGAGTTAAAGGCTTTGCTGTAAAAGAGGAGTTGAAAAAAATTGCGATTACTGAAATGAAACATGCGGAAGCTATTGCTGAAAGACTTGTCTATCTTGGCGGTGTTCCCACAACCAAACCCGATCCAATTTTTGTGGGCAATACCTTAAAAGAGATGTTGGAACAAGATAAGAAAGACGAGGAGAATGCCATTACCCTTTATAAAAAGATAATTGAAAAAGCGCGAGCAGAAAACGACGAAACCACCCGAAGACTTTTTGAAAGTATCTTAGCTGATGAAGAAGAACATCATGATGTATTTACCTCCCTTTTAGAAGAAATTTAAATTTAAGGGGGTTAAAATGAAAAAATTTTATTCCTTACCACCTTTACCTTATTCTTTTAAAGATTTAGAACCTTATGTTTCCGAAGAACAGTTAAAAATTCATTATGAGAAACATCATCAGGCCTATGTGAACGGTGCTAATGCAATTTTAGAAAAACTTGATAAAAGTAGAGAAGAGGGTACCGAATTAGATATCAAAGCATTATTGAAAGAACTTTCTTTTAATATTGGTGGTCATTTGTTGCATTCTTTATATTGGTATAATCTTTCGCCAGCCAGTAAAACTAAGGAAATTCCCGAAGGGATAATTAAAGAAAAATTAGATAAGGAATTTGGTAATTTTGAAAGGTTTAAGAAAGAATTTATCAAAGCGGCGCTGACTGTTGAGGGTTCGGGTTGGGCATGTTTAACCTATTGTAAACAAACAGATAGACCTATTATTATGCAGGTGGAAAAACATAATACCAATGTTTATCCAATGTTTAGAATTCTTCTTGTGTGTGACGTTTTTGAACATGCCTATTACCTTGATTATAAAAACGATCGAGCAAAATATTTAGAAAACTTTTTTAAGATTATTAATTGGGAGACAGTAAATAAAAGGTTATTAGAGATTTTATAAATTTTTAAGGAGGAAAGATAAAGAAATTTTTTCTCTTTTTTATTTTTCCCATTATTATTTTTTCTCAAGAGCTCTTTGATGCTATTCCTAAAAGAAAAAATTATCGGAGCTATTTTATTGCCAGTGAGGTTGCTCAAGGGATAACAATCTATTGTTGGTTATTACCATCAGGGTTGGGATTAAAAGGTAAAGGAGCGGTTGCTTTAGGGTTATGGACACCGGCAATTTTCTTTATAAGTAGTTACCCAATAAAATATGTGAAAAGCGAAGGAACTCCTTTACAATGTTACCTGGGTGGCATCGGTGGAATGGTAAGGGGTTTTTTCTTTTATCCTAAAAATGGAAACCCTTTTACTCTTCCTCTCTTTTTAAGTTTAGGCGAGAATATCAGTGGTTATATTTTAAGTGAGAAGATGGAATTTGGCTTAGAAGATGCCTGGCTTAAGCGAGAAACTAAAATTTGGTTTGGAAGATGTCTGGCGTTTTTTAAATTTTAATCTTTTAGGATATTACCATGCTAGTATGTTTAACATTTTAACAGAAGCTAAATGGGAGAAATTCCGTTATTTTTATCCTTTATTATCCGCAATAGAAGGTTATGGTGGTAGCATTCTTTTACGTAAGGAAAATAATGTCACCTTTGGCGATGCCTTTGCTGAAGTGGAATATATGAGATTAGGGATTACATCACCTTTAAGTTTTTTGGGTGGACTTCAGTTATTGTCAGAAAAATCAATAAAGAAAGAAATATATGTTTTATCTTCTTTTGCGGGAAGTTTGGTTGGTACCTATTTTGGTCATCAATTAAGTAAAAAAAGGAATTTAACTTTTGGTCAGGCTCTTCTTATAACCTTTACACCCCGAATTATTGAAGGAATAATATTGGGAACCACTATTTTACTTACTAAAAATTTTGCTAAAAAAGAATGGGGAATAGCTTTACTACTTGTAAGTATTTCCGACCCAATCGGAACTTTCTTCTTTGATAAACTCCTTACTTCTGGCTTATAAGATATTTGAAACCTTTCAAACTTGCTTTTGCCCCTTCGCCGCAGGCAATGATTATTTGTTTATCTTCTATAATGGTACAATCACCACAAGCAAAAATTCCAGGGATATTTGTTTCACAATTACAGTTAATAATTATTTCTCCTTTTTCGTTTAAATCTAAAAAACCTTTTAAAAACTCAGTATTAGGTTTCATTCCAGCTTCAATAAATACCCCACTAACTTTTATTTCATATTCTTTATCATTTAATAAATCATAAACCAAAATTCCTTCGACCTTTTCTTTTCCCAAAATACTTTTCGGCAAATGTTTTAACAGAATAATAACATTATTAAATTTTTTTAATCTTTCCACTAAAATCGGATCCGCCTTTATTTCCCTTCTTACAATAAGATAAACTTTTTGACAAACTTTTGCTAATTCAATAGCACTAGTTATTGCACTGTTGGCGCCGCCAATTACTGCCGTATCTTTATTTTTAAATAAGGGAGCGTCACAAGTAGCGCAATAACTAACTCCCTTGCCTAAAAGTTCTTTTTCATTTTTAATATTTAAAGGTTTTGGACTTCTGCCAGTGGCAATAATTACTACTTTACTTTTATATTCTTTATCTTCAGTCGTTTTTACATAAAAAATATTTTCTTCTTTTCTAATTCCCTTCACTTCCGTACCTAGACCTAAAGCGATGGGAAAATAGTTTAAATGGTAAGTAAATTTTTCTACCAGTTCTTTACCAGTAATAGATTGAAAGCCAAGATAATTTTCAATTTCACCAGTCCATAAGACTTGACCTCCTAAATCTTTAGTTAAAAGTAAAATTTCTAAATTTTTTCTTGCCGCGTAAATAGCAGCCGTTATCCCTGCCGGCCCACCGCCAACAATAATGAAATCATATAAAGTATTTATATCGGGTTGTTTAAAATTGAAATTTAACAAAGAAAACATTTATTTAAGGCCGATAATATAATCATTTTCATCTAAATCAATATTTAAAGCGTTAGGATTTTTAGGTAAACCAGGCATTAAAGATATTTCACCAGCAATCGGAACCAGAAAACCAGCACCAGCGTTAATATTAATTTGATTAATAGTAATATCAAAGTTAGTTGGCGCACCTAAAAGGATGGGATTATCAGAAAGGGAATATTGAGTCTTGGCGATGCAGATAGGCAAATTATTAAAACCTAAGGTATTTATTCTTTCAATATCCCTTCTCGCTCGGGAGGTAAAAATAACCTGTTTTGCTCCGTAGATTTCCGTAGCTACTTTTTTTATTTTTTCTTCTACTGGCTCATTAAAACTATAAGTATAATTGAGATTTTCTTTCTTCTCAGTGATTTTTATTAAGGCCTCAGCCAGCTCAATGGCTCCTTCACCACCTTTTTCAAACACATCAATTACACAAAAAGGAACTTGTTGAAATTCGCAATAACCGCGAATAACCTTTATTTCTTCTTTTTTGTCGTTGCTAAATTTATTTAAAACGACAACAAAGGGAATCCCGAATTTTCTTAAAATTTCAATGTGGCGTCCAAGATTACTTAAACCCCTTCTTAATGCCCGGATATCTTCGCCCAACCCGTGGTGTTTTAATGCCCGAACGGTACACACTAATACTGCGGCATCAACCGGTAAGTCGCCGATTCGCGAAACAATATTTATAAATTTTTCTGCTCCTAAATCAGCGCCAAAGCCGGATTCAACAATTAAATAATCACAAATTTTTAAACCGATTTTCATTGAGATAATACTACAGGTACCTGTAGCAATATTAGCAAAAGGTCCGGTATGGATAAAAGCCGGTGTGTGTTCAATTGTTTGGACAATATTTGGCTTTAAGGCATCTCTTAACAACACTGCCATTGGTCCGGCTGCCCTTAACTCACCAGCGGTAAAAGGTTTTCCATCTTTTCGGAAAGCAACTAAAATATTCGCTAATCTTTTTTTAAGGTCTTTTAAAGAAGTTGCTAAAGATAAAATAGCCATAACTTCGGAAGCAGCTGTGATAATGAAACCATCTTCTCTAGCAGGCCCGTTAGCCTTACCTCCAAGACCAATAACAATTGTTCTTAATGTTCGGTCATTCATGTCTATTGCTCTTTTAAAAAGGATATCTCTTTCATCAATAATCGGCTCATTACCGAAGTGGATGTGATTATCTAGAAGAGTAGCTAAAAGATTATGAGCACTTGTTACTGCGTGAATATCGCCCGTAAAATGTAAATTGATATCTTCCATCGGTAAAACTTGGCTATAACCACCCCCGGTAGCTCCGCCTTTAATTCCAAAAACCGGACCTAAGGAAGGTTCTCTTAAAGCAACAATTGATTTTTTACCAATTCGCCAAAAAGCCATGGAAAGACCAATAGCAGTTGTGGTTTTTCCTTCTCCGTAGGGGGTGGGATTAATAGCGGTAATTAAGATTAATTTACCATTAAGATTATTCTTAATTTTTTCATAAAATTTTAAAGATATTTTGGCTTTGAAATTGCCAGAAGGTAAAAGAAATTCATTAGGAATTCCAACTTTTTCAGCAATCTCATAGATAGGATAAAGAGTAACAGACCGGGCGATTTCTAAATCCGAAAACACTTTTATTCTTCTTCAATAATTATTGCGCTTACCGGACAATCTTCAGCTGCTTGCCGAACACAATCTTCGGCTGCTTCGGGAACAATTTCTACTTTAGTTCCCGCGGTATCACCCTGCATTTCGAAAATATCGGGACAAGTATTAACACAAAGTTCACAACCAGTGCATAGCTCTTTATCGATTCTTACTTTCATTTTTCCTCCTTTTTAATTAAAAAAAAATTATAAATTAAACTTGAAAAAAATCAATATTTTTTATAAAATTTCTTGTGAAAAAGATTGAAAAAAGAAAGATAAGAAAAAAGTTTCTTTTTGCTTCGGATTTTGATCAAACCCTTTCTTATGATGATACTGGCATTCTTATTTCTTTGGAATTAGGAATTCCACCAGAAAGGTTTTTGAATAAAGTAAAAGCAATCAGAGAAAGAAATATTACCCAATTAGGTGGAGAACTTGCCTATCTTTTAGCCTATGATTCCGAATATAAAAATAAAGTCACAAAAACATTGCTTTCAAAAATTGGTGAAAAAATAAGATTAAAGGCTAATGTTGATCTCTTATTTAAGGTATTACAACAAGGAATAAATGGTTGTGAATTTGTTTGTTATGTAATCTCCGCTTGTCCTGATTTAGTGATTAAAAGAAGTTTGAGTAAAATTTTACCCGAAGAAAATATTTTTGGTACCGAATTTAAATATGACGAAGAAGGGAGGATCGTTGATATTTTGAAAACTGCCGCTGGCCACGGAAAAGCCAGTATCGTTGATTATTTAGTAGAAAAAGAACATATTCCTAAGGAAAATGTTATCTATATTGGTGATGGTTCCTCGGATATCCATGTAATGCTTCATGTGAATGTCTATGGTGGTTTTACAATTGCTGTTTCCCCCTCACCCTATTTAGGTCATATTTCTAAAAGAACTGTTCTGTCGGAAAATGCTTTAGCAGTTTTGTGTCCAATTTTAGAAGATTTGTTTAATTATACTGAAGAAGAGATAAAGGATTTTTATACTCAATTAGGACACCCTATTTATGAATGGAACCGGGCAAAACTGGAATGGCTTACCATCGCTTAGCATTTTTTTCTTTAATTTTTTCCTTTTGTCAAAGAGAGATTCCTATTGAAAAAACAGCAATTGTTTTAGGTAGTTATTTTAAAGTAAAAATCTTTACCGAAAACAAAGAAAAAGGTAAAAGTTATCTTGATTCAATTTTTAATTTAATTAAATATTACGACTCTTTGTTTTCTTATTTTAATAAAAATAGTGAGCTCAGTCTTCTCAATAAAAAGAAAGCGGGTAGAATTTCTTCAGAATTAAAAGAGATTATTCTTCTTGCTTCGGAAATAAATAAAAAAACTTATGGTTATTTTGATATTACAATTGCTCCATTAATGGAACTTTGGGGATTTTACGATAAGAATTATAAAAGACCAAAAGAAATAGAAATAGTAAAAATTAAAAAATTTGTGGGCAAGAGCGGATATCTTTTAAAAAACGATTCTCTTTATTTAAAAAAATTATCAAAAATTGATTTGGGAGGCATTGCTTGTGGTTATATTTTGGACAAATTGGTTTTTTATTTAAAAACCAGAGGTATTAAAAAAGGAATAATTGATGCTGGTGGCGATATTATCGTTTTTGGTAATTACCAGGCAAAGGTCGGTATTAAAGACCCCAATAAAGAAGCAATAATTGAAATAATTGAATTGAAAGATAATGCTTGTTCTACATCCGGTGATTATTATAATTATTTCAAAATTGGTGATACTATTTATTCACATATTATCAATCCTTTGACCGGTTATCCCGAAAGGGCGATCAATAAGCACCGACAGGTAACAGTGATTGGCAAGAAAGCAGTCATTTGTGATGCGCTTTCTACGGCTTTACTTATTATTCCTGATTCTTTAAAGAATAAAGTTTTAGAAAATTTTAAAGACTATCAGGTAATTTTTTATTAAATGATGGTTGAGGCCCGTTATTATCAAAAATTAGCTGAAAATAAAGTTAAATGTAGCCTTTGTCCAAATTATTGTGTTATTAGTGAGAATAGGTACGGTCGTTGTTTAGGAAGAAAGAATATTGGTGGTCAACTTTTTGCTGTTAACTATGGTGAGGTTGTTTCCTATGCTATTGATCCAATGGAAAAAAAACCTCTTTACCATTTTTATCCTGGGAGGGAAATTTTTTCAGTGGCCACCTACGGTTGTAATCTTTTGTGTCCTTTTTGTCAAAATTGGGAGATTTCTCAAAATCGCGTTTCAGCTGTTTATTTAGAGCCCGAAGAATTAATAAATATTGTTTTAAGAGAGCAATGCGAATTTATTGCTTATACTTACACAGAACCTCTTATCTGGTTTGAATATCTTTTGGATGTGATGAAATTAGCAAAAAAGAAAAATATCAAAAATGTTTTAGTTACTAACGGGATGATTAACGAAGAACCATTAAAAGAACTTTTACCCTATGTTTCCGCGATGAATATTGATCTGAAATCAATAAAAGAAGAATTTTATAAAGATTTTATTAAAGGTTCTTTGAAAACGGTATTAAGAACAATTGAGGTTAGTAAAGATTTCTGCCATATTGAAATAACTAATTTGTTAATCCCCCAAAAAAATGATAGCGATGAAGAAATAAAAGAATTGGTTAACTTTCTTTTTAGCCTAAAAAGGAGTATTCCTCTTCATTTTTCTCGTTATTTTCCTCATTATAAACTTTCTTTGCCGGCAACGCCGGTAGAAACTTTGCTTAAAGCCTATTATATTGCTCGAGAAAAACTTTATTATGTCTATTTAGGTAATGTTTTTGGTCTTGATGTTGGTCAGGACACCTTTTGTCCGGATTGTAATAATTTGTTAATTAGAAGGAATTATTACCACGTTAAAATTGTTGGTTTAGATGGTAAAAATTGCAGTAAATGTAAAAGGGAAATTGAGATAATTTTATAAAGGAGGTAAAATGCAAAAAAAGACTCTTCCTTTTGTAATTATTTTAATCTTGGTTGGTGGGGTTTTAGGCAGTGCCTTTTCTTTGTATCTTTCCGGGCTTTTTCCTGAAGGACAAGTAAAAAAATTCTTTTTTGAAGCGATAAAATTTGGCATTCCTAATTTTACCATAAATTTAGGTTTTTTAGAACTCACTTTTGGCTTTTCTTTAGCGATTACCGCTTTTACTGCTTTATTTATTATCTTTCTTACTTATTTAATATTAAAATTATAATAAAACTTGTACTAAAAATTTAGTTCTTTATTCTTAATCTTGACAAATTTTTAATTTTAGTTATAATTATTATTTATTTGCGGACTGGGCTATGAATTTCTTTATTGTCGCTTTTTTTATTTTTTCTAACGATTTTATAGTTTTTACTTTGAATAGCTTAAAAAGAATAACGGGTAAAGAGATTATTGAGGAAGAAATAAAACCGATAGAATTATATCTGTTGAAAAATGAGTTTGAAAGTTTTCAAATCGGGATAAAAACTGAAAATAATTGGGAAGCAGAATTTGTTTTAAGTAAAAGTTTGGCTTCTTATTTAAAAATTTATCAGGAATACTTTATTCCTATTGATACTCCTTCTTTTGCCTTAGGAAAAAGTAAGCCTGAATCTTGTGAAAAAGTTCCCGACCCGTTAATTCCCATTGAAAAGAGAATAACATTAAAAAAGGGGATAAATATCTTTTGGTTTGATGTTTATGTCTCCGAAAATGAAGAAAAAGAAGAGGTGGAAGGAGAAATCAATTTAAAAATAAAGGATAAAAATCTGAATTTTTTAATACCAGTAAAATTAAATATTTTAAAAATAAACTTACCCAAAATTCCCTCTTTTAATACCCTTTTTGTTTTTTGGCTTTATCCAATATTTGAAAGGCAGCCAAATGTTGATAAATATTTAATAACAAGATTGTATTATGAAGAAGCCCTTCTTCATAAAATAAACCCTTCTTCTTTACCTTTAGATATAAGACCAAAAACAAAAGAATTAAGAAGAAATACGACTGGAAATCAACAGGAAGAAATTTCTTTACCGATTTATACCGCTGATTTTGATGTTATTTATTCTACTGGTAGGTTATCAGATAATGTGGAATATTACCGAAATAAGAATTTAAAAATAATTGAGGTGCCACTTTTTGCCCAAAAAGGACTTTTATTTTTTCAATGGAAAAATTATTTAGAAATATTTTCTGATTATTTTTTAAATAAAAATTTTAATTATATCGTGGATTATTCTTTTGATGAACCGAATCCTAATCACTACGATTTGATAAAAGAATGGGCTTATAATCTTCATAAATATACCAAGATAAAAAATCTTGTCACTTTTAACAATTTCTATTTTCCAAAAGTTGATGAGAGATTATTGGACGACGGTACCGGCCATTCTTCGGTAGACATTTGGGTACCTAAATTTTCTTTGCACTCCTATTTTAAAAATTTCTTTCAAGAAAGAAAAGAAAAAGGCGAAGAAATTTGGGTATATCAAGCCGGGGTTACTGATTCCTTTACTCCTAAATGGCTTTTAGACTATCCGTTAATTGAAACGCGCATTTCTTTCTGGCTTTTTTTTCTTTTTGATATTAAAGGAATGGTTTATTGGGGGATTGATAATTGGCAAAAAAATGTTTGGCAAGACCCAAAGGTTATTATTGATGGCAAAGTTTATAATGGTGACGGTTATCTACTTTATAATGGTTCGGAAATCGGAATTGATAAACCAATTCCTTCAATAAGATTAAAAACAATTAGGGATGGTATAGAAGATTATGAGTATCTAAAAATTTTGAGAGGCATTGATTATTATTCTTATAAAAATCTGCTTCAAAAAATTGCTTCCGATTGGTATAATTGGACCAATAACGGTGATTCTTTGATCTTAATAAAAACAGAAATATGGAATAACGGTGATTCTTTGATCTTAATAAAAACAGAAATATGGCAGAAACTAAAAAGTTTAATAAAAGAGAAAAAAGCTCATCTCTTAGAAGAAAAAACTACGTTTTTAAGCCAAAAAATTTTCACAACAAAAAAACTTTTTGACCCAACTGGCAAAAGAATAAAAAAGATGGGAAAAGGGGTTTATTTTATCAAAGATAAAAACAGTTTCAAATTGGTAAAAATAAATTAAAATATTTAGAATTTAAAAGTTATTTTTTTAAAAGTTTTTTTATTTAAATTTTTGACTTTTTTATTTAAATTTTTATACTAATAAAATGGAGTTTAAAAAGGTTTACGAACCAAAAGAAATAGAAAAGAAATGGTATACCTTTTGGGAAGAAAAAGAATATTATAAAGCTAATCCTCTTTCTTTAAAACCCAAATTTTCTATTGTTATCCCACCGCCAAATATTACGGGACCTCTTCATATTGGGCATGCTTTAAACAATACTATCCAAGATATTCTCTGTCGTTATAAAAGACTTTCTGGTTATGAAGTTCTTTGGGTACCTGGTATTGACCATGCGAGTATTGCTACTCACAATCAGATTGAAAAAGAATTAAGAAAAGAAGGTAAAACCAGATTTGATATTGGTAAAGAAGAATTTTTAAAAAGGGCTTGGGTATGGAAAGAGAAACATCACCAGTTAATTGTTTCGCAATTGAAAGGCCTTGGTTGTCTTTGTGATTGGTCCCGTTTTCGTTTTACAATGGATGAAGATTATTCTTACGTAGTAAGGTATGCCTTTGTTTATTATTATAAAAAAGGTTGGATTTATCGGGATTTAAGGATTATTAACTGGTGTCCTAATTGCCACACGGCAATTTCTGATTTAGAGGTAAAACATAAAGAAGTTGAAGGTTTCTTGTGGTATATAAAGTATCCATTAAAAAATGATCCCCGTTACTTGGTGGTGGCGACTACTCGGCCAGAAACAATGCTTGGCGATACTGCAGTGATGGTCAACCCTAATGATGAAAGGTATAAAGATTTAATTGGGAAAAAAGTAATTTTGCCCTTACAAGAAAGAGAAATTCCAATAATTGCTGATGAAATAAAGGTAATTTTGCCCTTACAAGAAAGAGAAATTCCAATAATTGCTGATGAAATAGTTGACATCAATTTTGGTACCGGCGTAGTCAAAGTCACTCCCGCTCACGACCCAAATGATTTTATTATTGGCAAAAAATATAATTTAGAGTTTATAAAAGTGATTGATGAAGATGGTAAAATAATTCCGCCAGCGAAGGAAAGATATGTTGGTCTTGACCGGTTTATTGCTCGGAAGAGAATTTTGGAAGATCTGGAAGCCCTTGGTTTATTAGAAAAAGTAGAACGTTATAAAGTACCAGTTGGTGTTTGTGCCCGTTGCGAAACGATCATTGAACCGTTAATTTCTAAGCAATGGTTTTTAAAAATGAAAGAACTTGCCAAACCAGCAATTGAAGCTGTTGAGAAAGGAGAAGTTAAGTTTGTGCCTCAACGTTGGAAAAAAGTTTATCTGGATTGGTTGTACAATGTGCGAGATTGGTGTCTATCACGGCAATTATGGTGGGGGCACCCTCTTCCGGTTTATTATTGTGTAGATTGTAATGAGATAATGGTAACGATGGAAAAACCAGAAAGATGGATTGTAATGAGATAATGGTAACGATGGAAAAACCAGAAAGATGCCAAAAATGCAATGGCTGGAATATTAAAGAGGATGAAGATGTTTTAGATACCTGGTTTTCTTCGGCTTTATGGCCCTTTGCTACTATGGGTTTTCCGAAAAAGACAAAAGAATTGGAGGTTTTTTATCCTACGGATGTGCTGGTTACTGATCCGGATATCATTTTCCTTTGGGTTGCTCGGATGGTCTTTTCTAGTTTAGAATTTGTTGGTAAAATTCCTTTTAAATATGTCTATATTCATTCAACCGTACTCAACGAAAAAGGCGAAAGAATGTCAAGAACAAAGGGAATTGGTATCGATCCGCAGGAAATTATTGAAGAATACGGTGCTGATGCTTTAAGATTTACCCTAACCTATTTGGAAACCCAATCTCAATCTTTCCGTTTAAGCCGCGATCGTTTTATTATTGGTAGGAATTTTGCTAATAAGATATGGAACGCCGGGCGTTTACTTTTTTCTTATTATCAGGAAAAAGCGGATTTTAATAATTTAGCAGAAAAAAAAATTTATGATTATTGGATTTGCGAACTTTTTAATCAGCTTTTAAGAAAATATGAATTCTTTATGAAAAACTATTATTTCTCTCTACTGGCTCAGACCCTTTACACATTTTTTTGGAACAATTACTGCGATTGGTATCTTGAGTTTAACAAAGAAAGATTTAAAAATAAAGAAAAGACTGCTTTGGAGACAAGTTTAGAAGTTTTTTATAATTTTTTGAAAATCTTACATCCGATAATGCCTTTTATTACTGAAGAATTGTGGCATCTTTTTAATAAAGAGGATGTTTCCGTAATGGAAAAAGGTATTCCTGAACCCTTTATCATTCCCAGCGATAAAAAGAAAGAAATTTATCTTTGCGAAGAATTAATCGCTTTAATAAAAAATATTAGAAATATCCGAGCAAATTTTGGTATTCCTAAAAATATCGGTTTAAAAGGTTATTTAAAAACCGATAAAGAGCAACTTTATTTATTTTTAAAAGAGGAAAAAGAAATTCTAAAAAAAATGGTTAATGCTGAAATTTTGCCTTTAGCTGAAGACAAAAAAGAGTTAAAAAATTTCGCAACCATTATTTTAAAAACCGGCGATTTATATTTAGTAGTTGATGAATTTTTTGATTTATCAAAAGAGAAAAAACGGTTGGAAAAAGAGATTGCAGAATTAGAAAAGATTTGGAAGGAAACTTTAGAAAATCTTAATAACGAAGAGTTTTTAACGAAAGCTCGCAAGGAAATCATTGAAGAGGAATTGAAAAAGAAAGTGGAGATTGAAAACCGATTAAAAAGATTAAAAGAATTGATATAAAATTTGAGACCCTTTATCCCTACCATATACCCTACTGTTCCTATTTTAATAAAAAGAATATTCCTCTTATTTACTTTATTAAATAAATAAGTAAAAAACTCACTCTTTATTCCTTTTAAATCTTTAATATTTATAACGATAAATTCCCTTTTATATTACCCTTGAAAATTTTGTTTTTATTTATATAATTTTTTGATGAAATATTTATTTCCTATTCTTTTTTTAATCACCTTGGGTGGTTTCCTTATTTTTTATAATTTTAAATATCTCCCTTTGGAAGAGAAAATTATAAAGATTAGCGATGAAAATCTTTTATGGCAGAAAGAGGTTGTGGAGTTAAAGCAAAAATTAAGTGAATACGAAAATAAAAATAAAGCGAAGTTCACCTATACTTTTGAATTTAAAGAACTTTTTTTAAATGAATATTCTGATACCCTGAACCCGGTTGGAGAGGCAAGATTGAAATCAATGATTCCTTCTTTAAAAGAGAATAATAATAAAGTAGCGATTACTTTTTATGGTGAAGATTTAGAATTACCAGCAAATTTAAAAAAGAAGTTTTCTACTCCCTATCATTTCGGTTTAAATCGGGCATTAATTGTTTTTAATTATTTAATAAAAATGGGTTTTCCTAAAGAAAGACTTTTAATAGTTAATGATTGCGAGAAGAAAAATAAGAAAAATGTTTTGGAAATTCAGGTTCTTAATTATTAGTTTTTTTATTTTTTCTTTTTTAATTGCTGAGGATAAAAAAAATTACAAATCGCCCAGCAAAGCATTATGGTGTTCCGCATTTTTCCCCGGCTTAGGACAGTTTTATACCGAAAACTACTTAAAAGGAACTATTTTTCTTTTAGGAGAAGCGACATTAACATATTTTATTGTGAAATCTTATAAAGAAAACAAAAAAGAAAAGGTTTCTGATTTAGTTTGGATTTTAGCCGGTCTTCATATTTTCAATGTAGCTGATGCTTATATTTCAGCTCATTTTTATAAATTTAAAGAAGAAACAAAATTAACTTTAAATTATGGTTTCTAAGGTTTTAGTCATCAATAAAATTAACGAAAAAGTAAAGGATTTGATTCTAATTTTTACTTTCGCCTTTTTAACCTCTATTGGTAGCAAAATAAAGATTGAAATTGGTATTGTCCCCATTACTTTTCAAACATTTTTTGTTTTTCTTTCGGGAATAGTTTTAGGAAGTAAAAAGGGAGCATTGTCACAAATTGTTTATCTCTTTTTAGGTCTTTTAGGGTTCCCCCTTTTTGCTCGGGGCGGCGGTCTTTTTTACATTTTTTCACCAACCTTCGGTTATATCATTGGGTTTATTTTTGCTAGTTTTATAAGTGGTTTTTTGAAAGAAAAAAAATATAGCTATTTGAAAGGTCTTTTAATTTTGATTTTTGCTAATATCACTATTTATCTTTTTGGTTTAATCTATCTCGCCAATTTTCTTCCTAAAGAGCAATTATTAAAAGTTGGTTTATATCCCTTTATTTTAGGTGATTTATTAAAAATTCATTTGCTTCTTCTTTTACCCACCGCCCTTCCGCAAGTCCGTGTTGTTGGTATAATTATAAATTTTTTATGCCAAAATATAAAAAAAACTACTTAATTAAATTTTTTATTCTCAAAGAGTTAACAAAGAGGAATTTTAGGGTCTTTGGTGAAAATAGAATCGTAACTGCGACAAAATTTATGTCTTTTATTTAACTCTATGAAAAATAAAAATTTCTTTTAAAATGCGACTTTTTATAAAAAGGAGGAGTTAATGAGGAAAATTACTTTTTATTTTCTTTTAACTAATTTTTTATTGGCAATCGATTTTCAAACTGATAAATACAAATTTATTCTGAACCCATCATTTTTTTTCACCTATGATTATGCTCAGAAAAAAAGCGGCAATATTCTCTTAACCACTAACTCCTTTTATTTTCCCCGTGTAATTTTGGATATAAAAAATCAATATCAAGATATGTTTTTTTTGAAATTTTATTTAGATCTCGCTGATAGAGGCAATATTTCGGTCTATGAATTATGCGGAGGAATAAAACCTAAAAAGGAGCTGGAAATTATTTTTGGAAGATTTAAACAGCCACTGAGCTACGAAGTAATTATGTATCCTTTAGCAGCTTATTTTGTCGAGCCTTCAATGCTTTATTATTTAAAAGCACCCTCTATTTGGGATATGGGAATTGGTTTTTTTTGGAGTTTTAAAAAAGGAGAAGCAAATATTAATTTAGTAAACGGTAGTGGTTGGACAGCTGTTTTTGATAATAATGAATGGAAAGATATTTCAGGAAGATTTTTATTTATTCCTTTTAATAATCTATCTTTTGGTACTTCTTTCTATTATGGAAAGATTGGCTACGGGAAAATAAAAGATTTATTACCCTTTTTTTCCTGCGGTTTTGAGTTTAACTATAAAGATTCTTTTAATATCATTATTTTTGAATATCTTTATCGAAGTGAAAAAGACGTAGCTTATTATAATTACCAAAAACACGGTTTTTGTTTTATTTTAGGCTGGCAGTTGGAAAAGCTTTATCCCTTTTTGCGTTTTGAGTTTAAAGAAGAAAAAAAAGAAATAAAAGAAATAAATAAGGAATTTGGTTTTTCTTTTTCTTTAAACTATTTCTTAAAAAATAAAAGATTTAAACTAACTCCCAATTTTGGTTACTATTATTATAGTAAAACTTGCCATCTTTTGAAATTTATTTTTCAATTCCAAGCAAGTATCTAATTTATTGACAAAATAAAAATTTTTGTTTAAATTTTTTATCCCAGTGAAAGAGCTGGGAAAGGAGGAGAGATGCATATTAGTAAAGTAAAAACAATTAGTGAAATTGGTAATAAAGTTTGGTTAGATATGATTATTAAATTGGAGTATTCACCAGCGGAACAATTGATTATCCAAGAAGCCTTGAAAAGCTTGCCCGAAGAGATTCAAAAAAATGGTTCTTTAGAAATAATAACCAATGAAAATCAAGCCCAATTGAAATTTTCGGTTGATACTCAAGAAATTTCCGAAAAGGAGATTACTGAAATAGTTAATCGGTGGTTAAACGAACTTAATTTTACTTTAGAAGAAAACAAACATTTTTTGCCGTTAATGGACGAAATTTTAAAATTGAAGAAGGAAGTTAAGGAACTTAATTATCGATTGAAAACTTTAGAAAATGAAAATACTTTAATAAAGGAGGCATTAATAAAGAAAAAAATTATAAAAGAGGAATTTTAGTTCTTATATTTGACTTATCCTAAAAGAAATAATATAATAATTTGTGATTAATATTTTTTTAAATTTAGGGCTTTTTGCTAAAATTATTATTATTATTCTCCTTTTTTTTTCCATTATTTCTTGGGGAATAATTTTTGCCAAATGGCGACTTTTTAGGAGGTTAAAAAAAGAGAATGAGCAATTAAAAAGAAGATTGTATTATTTTCGTAATCTTGAAGACCTAAAAGAACATTACAATTTTAAAGAGCAGCATTACTTTTCCTTTTTATTTTCGGTTATTAAAGATGAAAAGGATTTCTCTCTAAAAGAGATTATTGATGATTTGGTAGATAAAGTAGGTAAAAATCTTCCCTTTTTAGCAACAGCCAGTAGTGTTTCTCCCTTTTTAGGTTTATTAGGTACCGTGTGGGGAATTACTAAAGTTTTTTTTGATGTGAAAGATTTACCGATGATTACTCTGCAGGCAATCGCTCCGGGGATGGCGGATGCTTTAATTACTACAATTGCTGGCCTTTTAGTTGCCATTCCGGCGGTTATTGCCTATAATTATTTTATAATAAAATTAGAAGAATTTAGGAAAGATTTAGAAAAATTAGTAAATCATTTGTTAACTTTGAAAAACAAAAAATGAAAAATGTTTATTCAAAATTAATTGCTTTTATTAATATTACTTCTTTAGCTGACATTTCAATTACGCTAATGGTAATTTTTCTTATTGCCGGAATAACCGCTGCTTTTTCTCGTTCAGGACTTTCGGTAAAATTACCTCAGAGTGCTTATCTGCGACCCCAGGTAGAAGAGGGGGTTCTAATAACCATTGACGAAAAAGAAAAAATTTTTGTGGAAGAAGAAGAAGTTAGTAAAAAAGATTTGATCAAAACAATTTATAAATATCTAGAAAAAAAAGGAAGCAATAAAGTCTATTTGCAAGCTGATAAAAATTTACCTTACGGAAAAATAATTGAGATCTTAGGGGATATTAAAAATGCCGGGATTATTGATGTTGGACTTTTAGCAACTTCATTAAGGAAAAAATAAAAATGGATATTCCTAGGTCAATTCTTTTCCATTTTTTCTTTTTTTTACTGTTTAGTTTTTTGCCATTATTTAAAAAAACAAAAAATATTGAATATCCGGTGGTTTTCGAAGTTAGTATTGCTCATAGAATTAGTAACGAAAGTGAAGAGAAAAAGAGTGACGTAGCTATTCAAAGGGAAGGGATAAGAAAGATGAAAAAAATAAAAAAAGATAGTTTAGAAGATAAAAAAAGTACTAAGGAGATCACATTGAAGTCAAAAGGTTTTAGTTTACAAGCAGAAGGTGGGATTGTTTCTTCTTTTTATTTAAACATTGTGTTAAATAAGATTGCTGAAAACTGGTATAACCCTTATCAAAATACTAATTTAAATCTCAAAGCCGTGGTTTATTTTAAAATTACTCGTGAGGGAAAGATTGAAGAAGTGAAAATTGAAAAAACTTCAGGAAAAGAGGATTATGATGATTATTGTAAAAGAGCAGTTTTGCTGACCAAAAATCTCCCGCCCTTGCCCGATGATTTTCGGGCGGATGCTTTAAAAATCCATTTAGAATTTGAATATCAACCTTAAAATTTATGGAATTTGTTCATCTTCATAATCATACTGAATATAGTTTGCTAGACGGTGTCAATAAAATACCCCACTTAGTTTTGAAAGCGAAAAAAGAAAACATGAAAGCTTTAGCGATTACTGATCACGGTAATCTTTTTGGTGCTATTGAGTTTTACAATGAATGTTTAAAGGAAGGAATAAAACCAATTATTGGCATGGAAACTTACATTGCTAAAACCAATTATTGGCATGGAAACTTACATTGCAGTGGGTAAAAGAAACGAACGAAAACCCCATCCCACTATTTCTGAATCAAGTTTTCACCTTACCTTATTGGCAATGGATTTGACTGGTTATCACAATCTTTTAAAATTAGCTTCTTATGCCTATTTGGAAGGCTTTTATTACCGGCCCAGAATTGATAAAGAACTTCTCGATAAATATAATAAAGGTTTAGTTGTGCTTTCTGGTTGCCAAAAAGGCGAAATAAATTATTATTTAAAAATTGGTGATTTTGAAAGTGCTAAAAAGGCTTTGTTTGAATATTTAGATATCCTTGGTAAAGAAAATTTCTTTTTAGAAATAATGAAAATTGGTTTAGAAAATGAAGACAAAATAAATTCTCAAATTATTAAATTGGCAAAGGATAACGGAATAAAATTAGTAGCTACTAATGATTGCCATTATCTATCAAAAGAAGATTATTATCTTCATGACATATTATTATGCATCCAGACCAATAAAAAGATTACTGATACTAAAAGATTAAAGTTCGAGTCTAAAGAGCTTTATTTTAAATCCAAGGAGGAAATGTTTAGTCTTTTTAGAGAAATAGAAGAAGCGCTTAAAAATACTTGGGAAATAGCTGAAAGGGCTACTCTCTATTTGGACACCTCCGGGAAAAATTTTCATTTGCCAAAGTTCCAGAAACCCACAGAATTTGATTCTAATCATCAATATTTAGTATACTTAGCTAAAGAAGGTTTAAAAAATTTAAAAGAAAAAAATTTGGAAATCAAAAATAAATGGGGAAATTATCTGACACGTTTAGAATATGAGCTTTCTTTAATTGAAAAAATAGGTTTTACTGATTATTTTTTAATTGTTAAAGATATTATTGATTTCGCTAAAAAAGAAAAAATTCCGGTCGGTCCTGGTCGCGGAAGTGCGGTTGGTAGCTTGGTTTTATACAGTTTAGGAATTACTAATATCGATCCTTTAAAATACGGACTAATGTTTGAAAGATTTATTAATCCGGAAAGAATCACTATGCCTGATATTGATATTGATTTTTCCGACGAAGAGCGTGACAAGGTGATTGATTATATAAAAAAGAAATATGGCGAAGAAAATGTGGCTCAAATAATTACTTTTGGTCGAATGATGGCCCGAGCAGCAATTCGTGATATTGGTCGGGTGATGGGTATTCCTTTAGCTGAGGTTGATGCTATCGCCAAAACTTTAACAATAAATGTTCCTTTAGCTGAAGCTTATGAGAAAATTAGTGAATTCCGAGAATTAATTGATAGTAAACCGGAATATAAAAAACTTTACGAAAATGCTTTACGTTTAGAAGGTGTGGCTCGTCATGCTTCTATCCACGCTTCGGGAATTGTTATTGCTCCAGGAAATTTGATGGATTACGTACCTTTATACAAAACCACCGAAAACGATATCTGTACCCAATATGACATGGATTCTTTAGCCGCTGTTGGTCTTTTAAAAATGGATATTTTGGGTTTAAAAACTTTAAGGGTTATTGAAGAAACATATCGTTTGGTTATAGAAAGTGGCAAAAAAATTCCTCAAGAAATTCCCTTAAATGATAAAAAAACTTATCACTTATTGAGCGAAGGCAAAACATTAGGAGTATTTCAATTAGAAAGTGAAGGAATGAGAGAGATTTTAAAAAAGTTAAATCCCACAGTTATTGAAGATTTGATTGCCGTGCTGGCACTTTATCGTCCGGGTCCCCTTCTTAGTGGTGATGTCGATCGGTTTATAAAAAGAAAAAAAGGAAAAGAAAAAATTACGTATCCCCATCCATTATTAGCCGATATTTTACAAGAAACCTACGGAATGATTTTATATCAAGAACAGGTAATGCAAATTGCTGCTAAAATTGCTGATTTTACCTTGGGGGAAGCCGATATTTTAAGAAGAGCAATGAGTAAAAAAATTCCAGAATTAATGACGGAAATGAAAGAAAAATTTATTCTTAAAGCAAAAAATAAAGGAATTAAGGAAGAAGAAGCTAGTCAGATATTTGAACTTTTGATTCCCTTTGCTGGTTATGGGTTTAATAAGTCTCATGCTGCTGGTTATGCTTATTTAAGTTATTTAACTGCCTATCTGAAAGCCAATTATCCAAAAGAATTTCTTTGCGCTACCTTAACCAGCGAAATGAATGATGCTGAAAAAATTGAGCAGTTAATAAAAGAAGCGAAGTTATTAGGAATTGAAATTTTGCCACCCGAAATTAATAAGAGTTATTATCAATTTGTAATTGAAGCAGAAGGAATTCGTTACGGTTTAGGAGCTTTGAAAGGTATTGGTAAAAGTTTTTCCGATTCTTTAGTGAAAGAACGGCAGCGACGGGAATTTACTTCTTTTGAAGATTTTCTTTTTCGAACAAAACCTTTTGGTAACAAAAAAGCTTATGAGGTATTAATTAAAGCTGGTTGTTTTGATTGTTTTAATAACAATCGCGAGTACTTATTAAAAAAATTACTAGAATATCAAAAAGGAACAAAAGAAGGAAGCAGCGGTTTGCAATTTTCTTTATTTGAAGAAGGTCAAGAAAATAAAAAGAAGATATCGGAAAAATTTATCCAAAAAGAAAAATCTAACTTTGAATACGAAAAAGAAGTTTTTGGATTTTATTTTTCTGACCATCCTTTAAAAGAATATCAAGAGCTTTATAAGATAATCGATTTGAAAACTTTTGATCACATAGAAATATTAGATAACCAAACGGATTACCTTTTTTTGGCCGTTTTAACCGAAAGGAAAACTAAATACGACCGCAATGGAAAAAATTACGCAATTTTGGGTTTAGAAGATTTAACCGCTAAAGCAGTAGGTTATCTTTTTAATGAGATTTACGAAGAAAAGTATAACCAATTGAAAAAAGAGCAAGTATACTTTTTAAAGGCCAGGGTAAGAAATAATAAAGACATTGTGATAAAAGATATTTTGTCGATCGATAAATTATGGGGAAAAATAAAAAGGATTAATATTGAATTAAAAGAAAATATTGAAGTGAAAAATATTCCAATTTTAAAAGAAATTTTGCAAGAATTTTTAGGAGAAAGTGAAGTGATTATAACTTATTACGACCCGGAAGAAAAAAAGAAAAAAATGGGCAGATTGACTACCATAAGAGTAAAACCTAATTTAGAATTATTAAAAAGATTAAAAAATAACCCAATTATTAAAGAAGTTAAATTTTATCTCGTTTGATAAATTCCTCTTGACAAAAAGGTAATTTTTGACTATATTTATATAGTTATATTAATGGGGAAAATTATGGATAAAGAAGATGGCCGATGTGTATATAAAACCAAAAAAGACGGTCCATATTGTGGCCGATTTTTATGGAGTAAAGAAGGATATTATTTCCGAAGTGAAGAAGGTGAAAAAAATTTTGAGAGAAGCAATAGAAAAAGCCAAACTTTCAATTGTAGGAAGTCGGTTTTTTCAGTTTAATCCTCACGGTGTGACAGGAATATTTTTATTAAAAGAGTCTCACATTAGTATTCACACGTGGCCGGAATATGGATATTGCGCAATAGATGTTTTCACTTGTAAAGATGATAAAAGTGCCTTAGTTGCTTATGATTATTTATTGAAAAAATTAAACCCCAAAAAAGTTAAAAAAAGGATAATGGTTAGGGAAATATGGAAAAAATAATTTTTCAAATAATAAATTTAATTGGTGAGCGAGACAAAATCTTATTTCCAGAAATTTTAGAAAATTTGGCTGATTATTATCCTTTAAAAGAGGTGGTAAAAACTCTTAATAAGTTGGCTAAAAATAAACTTATTGCTAATGAAGATTCTTATTTGATTTTGACTGAAAAAGGAAAAGATATCTATCTTAAAAATAAAACTCCTTTTAAAGCAAAGCTTTGTGAATATTGTTCAGGTAAGCGAATAGCAATTAGTGAAGAATTTGGTTCAATATTAGAAAAATTTTCTGTTCTTGTTAAAGAAAGACCAGCACCAATTGTGGAGTACATCCAAGGTTATATGAGAGAAGAGGATGTTATTCGACGAGTGATATTTATGCATTATTATAATGATTTGAAAGATAAAAATATTATTATTATTGGTGATGATGATTTATTAAGTATTGCTTTAGCGTTAACTAAATTACCAAAAAGAATTGTTGTTTTAGATATTGATAAACGGTTAGTTGATTTTTTAAAAGAGATAAATAAAAAAGAAAATTTAAATATCGAAGTTTTGGAATATAATATAAAAGAACCTTTCCCTAAAAAACTGAAAAGAAAATTTGATCTTTTTTCTTGCGAACCTTTAGAGACTTATAGTGGTTTGAAATTATTTATTGGTCGCGGAATAAACGCTTTAAAGAAAAATGGTGTTGGTTATTTTGGTTTAACTGTTCAGGAAGCTTCTTATCCTAAATGGCAATACATACAGAAATTGATTCTTAAAGCAAATGGCGTGATAACTGATGTTATTAAAGGTTTTTCCTCTTATCCAGTAAATAGCTATAAAAGTTTTAACTGTGAAGAGGTATTATTAAAAAGATTAAAATTAAATTTAGCTTATTCGCAAAAGGACATTTCTTGGTATAAATCGACAATGATCAGGTTTGAAATTCTGGGAGAACCCCAAAATTTAATTGATCCGGATAAAAAATACTCCTTAGTCTTTAAAGACGAAGAAGAAGATATTACTATCCCTTAATATTTTATTGACTTTAAAATTTTTTTGGTTATAATATTGTAATGATTACAAATTTGGAAAAAATTAAAAACAGTTTGCTTTCGGTAGGAATAAAACCAACTTATTTGCGGATAAAAATTTACCAATTTCTTTTAGAAAGTAAAGACCATCCTACTGGAAAGATGATTTATCAGGCATTAAAAAAATTTTTACCAACTATTTCTTTAACCACCATATACAACAATTTGGAACTTTTTTGCCGTAAAGGATTGATAAAAATGGTTTTATTAGATCCGAAGGAAATTAGATTTGATGGGAAAAAGGGACATCATCATTTTTTCTGTGAAAAATGTCATAAAATTATTGACTTACCGATTGGTTGCGAACTAGTGAAGAAAAAAAAGATTTTTGGCCATTTAATTATTGATTGGAATGGCTATTTTTTAGGAATTTGTAAAAATTGTCAGAAATGATTGCTGAAGAGATGATTAAAAAGATTACTGAAGAATTTAATGATTTAAGGTATCCAGAATGTTGGGCAATAATAAAGGAAATTGGAAAAGATTATTTAATAGTTGAATTTTTAGGAACAAAGATTAATTTCGCTTGTTGTTTTGATGAAAATTTTTATGATTATCAATATTATTTAAAAGATTTAGCAAATTTAGAGTTATTAATTAAAGAAATAAAAAAAGAAGAGAATAAATTCATTGTAAAATATCAATTAATTAAAAAGGAGGTTAACATGGCAAACAATGAAAAAAAGGGGATTCCTTTATTAGGGGAAGATTTCCCTGAAATGGAAGTATTAACTACCCACGGTCTTATTTCTTTACCGCGTGCCTATAAAGGAAAATGGTTTGTGCTTTTCAGCCATCCAGCAGATTTTACGCCGGTATGCACCACTGAGTTTTATGCTTTTCAAAAGAGATATCCCGAATTTCGAAAACTTAACTGCGAATTGATTGGTTTAAGTGTTGATCAAGTATTTTCCCATATCAAATGGATGGAGTGGATAAAAGAGAAGTTAAATATGGAAATCGAATTCCCCATCATTGCTGATACGGGAAAAGTAGCTGAGGCGTTGGGTCTTATTCATCCGAAAAAAGGAACTAATACGGTAAGAGCAGTGTTTATTGTTGATCCCGAAGGAAAAATCAGGATAATTTTATATTACCCACAAGAATTGGGAAGAAATATTGATGAAATACTTCGAGCATTGGAAGGAATGCAGATATCCGATAAATATGGTGTAGCGATGCCGGCTAATTGGCCTAATAATGATATTATTAAAGACCACGTGATAATTCCACCGGCAAGGGATACGAAAACCGCTAAAGAGCGATTAGAAAAAGCCAAGGCGGGTGAATTTGAGTGTTTTGACTGGTGGTTTTGTCATAAAAAATTAAATAAATAATAAACAAAAAGAAAAATAAAAACTGCCAAAATTTTAAAAATTTTAAACAAATTATTTTATCCTCAAAACTGAATGAAGGCATTAGTTATTTATTATTCTTTAACTGGGAAAACTGAGTTAGTGGGAAAAGCAATCGCCAAAACTTTAGGCGCCGAGACGGAGAAGATTGAAGAAACAAAAAGAAAAAATATTCTTTTCCGCTGTATTAGCGGAGCAATCCAAGCAGTAAAAGGAATGGGTAGCGAAATAAAGTCACTTAATGCGGATATTAATAACTACCAATTAATTTTTATAGGTACGCCAATCTGGTGTTTTCGCCCAACGCCAGCAATTAATACTTTTATTTCCCAAGCCGATTTTAAAAATAAAAAAATAGTTCTTTTTGTTACTATGGCCGGAACCAAAGTTGAAAAAGCAGTTAACCTAATGAAAGAAGCGATTGAGGCGAAAGCGGGAGAAGTTATTGGTTCATTTTCAATAAGAACAAGCGGAGTAAAAAAAGAACAAATTATTGAAGAAGGGATTAAAATCGGGATGTTATATAAAAATAAAAAGGAGTAAAAGATGGGTATACTTCAAGAAAATGTTAAAGTCCAAGTAAAAGAATTATTTAAAAATTTAAAAAATGAAGTTAAATTAGTAGTTTTCACCCAAGAAAGCTTGGTAACACTTCCGGCTTTTGAATGCGAAACCTGTCGGGATAATCGACTTTTAATGGAAGAATTGGTCTCTCTTTCTGACAAAATAAAAATTGAAGTTTATGATTTTTTAAAAGATAAAGAAAAAGTGAAATCTTATCAGATTGATAAAATTCCAGCCACGGCAATTGTTGGAGAAAAAGACTACGGAATTAGATTTTATGGCTTACCGGCCGGTTACGAATTTTCCACACTCATTCACGCAATCAAATTGGTCTCGGAAGGAGAAAGCGGAATAAGTGAAATAAATAAAGCTAAGTTAAATACTTTTACTAAACCTATTCATATTCAAGTTTTTGTCACTTTAACCTGTCCTTATTGTCCCCAAGCCGGTTATTTGGCTTATCAGTTAGCAATAGCTTCTGATTTGATAAAAGCTGATGTTATAAATGCGGGTGAGTTTCCGCAACTGGCTCAAAAATATAATGTTTTTGCAGTGCCGAAAATTGTGATAAACGAAGTAATTCAATTTGAAGGTGCTTTGCCGGAAGACAGTTTTGTGGAAAAAGTGATAATGGCACATAACACTTCTATTTGATGAGATGTGTTATTTGTAAAAAAGAAGCAGAAATTAAAATTCTTGCTCCCTTTTGTTCCCAATGTTTTGTTCTCCATTACGAAAGGCGGGTCGAAAGATTAATAAAAAAATGGAAACTTATTAAAAAAAATGAGCGAATATTAGTTTGTGTTTCCGGGGGAAAAGATTCTTTAAGTTGTGCCGAAGTCCTTTATCAGTTAAAAGATAAGCTTCAATTTGAATTGGCCGTATTACATCTAGATGTTAACTTTTTTCAGTGTTCCAACGAACGGACAAAAAAGGTTGTTGAAAAATTTTGTGTGGAAAGAAACATTCCCTTTCATTTTACTTCTTTTAAAGAATATCTCCAGATAGAAAAAATTGAAAGAATTTTTGAAGTTTCCCAAAGACCCCGATGTGGTACCTGCGGACTTTTGAAAAGATATATTTTTAACAAATTTGCCCGAGAAAATAATTTTGATAAGATCGCTACCGGCCACTGCGCCGATGATATTATTAAGTTCTTTTTTAAAAATTTTGAAAGCGGCTATTTTGATTGGACCGATAAATTAAAGCCTTTAACCCCTTCTTTCCATCCAAAAGTAGTTGCTCGCATTCGACCTTTGTATCTTTGTTTAGAGGTAGAAAATTATGCTTATATTAAATTTAAAAACATTGAAATTGCTACTTGTGTATTATGTTCCTATTTTACTCGAAAAGATAAATGGGACGAGATTTTTCGGTTTATTGATGAAAAGCGACCGCAATTTAAACTAAATTTTGTGAGAAATCTCGCTGAAGCAGAGATTAAAGGAAAGAATCAAAAAGAAAAGGAATTAAAAGAATGCGAAATTTGTGGGGAAGTTACTGACAAAAAAATATGTGCTTTGTGTAATTTAAAATTAAAATTAAAAAAAAGATAATTAAAAATTGACTTTTTTATAAATTTTAGTTAAAATAAAGTATGCAGGATAGGTTTACCAACCGTTTAAAAAAAGTAATCAACATCGCTCGCCAAGAAGCAATAAGAATGCGTCACGATTATATCGGTTCCGAGCATTTGCTTTTAGGAATTGTAAAAGAGGGGGAAGGGGTTGCTGCATTAGTTTTATCTAATTTAGGAATCGAAAAAGATGAATTAATTTCGGCTATTGAAAATGCGGTAAGTTATGGTTCCACACCGCTTGTGCTTGGGGAAATTCCTTTAAATCAAGAGGCACGAAGAATTTTGAATTACGCGATGGAAGAAGCCCGAAGGATGAATCATTCTTATATTGGTACTGAACACCTCCTTTTAGGAATTCTGAAGGAAGAACAATCGGTTGCCGCTCAAGTACTTTTTTCTTTAGGAATTGATATCGATATTGTGAGAAGTGAAATAATGAAGGTTTTAGAAGGTGAATCTTTGGGGCACACAATTCCTAAAAGTAAGTCAAAGACCCCGGCTTTGGATTATTTTTCTCGAGATTTGACACAATTAGCTAGAGAAGATAAGCTTGACCCAATTATTGGGCGAGAGAAAGAGATCGAAAGAGTTATTCAGATTCTCGTTAGGAGAAAGAAAAATAATCCGGTTCTTATTGGCGAAGCCGGTGTTGGTAAGACCGCTATTGTTGAAGGTTTAGCTCAGCGAATTGTGGAAGGACGGGTTCCTTCTTTATTAAAGAATAAAAGAGTTTTAGCATTGGATCTGCCCGCCTTAATTGCCGGCACAAAATATCGAGGACAGTTTGAAGAACGGATGAAAACTGTTCTTAATGAGATAACCAAGTCCGGCGATGTTATCCTTTTTATTGATGAACTTCATACTATTGTTGGTGCCGGAGCGGCTGAAGGAGCTATTGATGCTTCTAATATTTTAAAGCCAGCGTTAGCTCGGGGTGAAATCCAATGTATTGGTGCGACCACCTTTGAAGAATATCGGAAATATATCGAAAAACATTCGGCTTTAGAAAGAAGATTCCAACCGATAATTGTGGAACCACCTTCGGTGGAGGAAACCATCAAAATTTTACACGGTTTGAAAGAAAAATACGAACTGCATCATGGTGTCATTTATACTGATGAAGCCTTAGAAGCCTGTGCCTATTTAGCTGATAGGTATATTACCGATCGTTATTTGCCGGATAAAGCAATTGATGTTATGGATGAAGCTGGTGCTCGGGTAAAGTTACTAAGGCCAGTTTTTAATCCTGAAATTGAAGAGTTAGAAAGAAAAATAGAAAGGATAAAAAAGTTGAAAGAAGAGGCAGTAAAAAGGCAAGAATTTGAGAAGGCAGCGGAAATAAGAGATGAGCAAAGAAGATTAACTGAACTTTTGAAGAAAAAGCGAAAAGAAATGGAAAAGAAAGGTGGCTTTCCGGTAGTTACTCCGGAAGATATTGCTCAGGTTGTTTCTATGTGGTCAGGAATTCCGTTACAAAGAATTGAAGAGAGTGAGCAAAAGAAACTTTTAAGAATGGAAGAAGAGTTAAAGAAAAGGATTGTTGGCCAAGACCACGCAATTGAAGCCGTCGCGCAGGCAGTAAGGAGAAGTCGGGCAGGAATTAAAGATCCCAGAAGACCAATAGGTTCTTTCATCTTTTTGGGACCAACTGGAGTTGGTAAAACCGAGTTAGCGAGGGTATTAGCCCGGTTTCTTTTTGGTCACGAAGATGCCTTGATTAGATTAGATATGTCAGAATATATGGAAAAATTTAATGTTTCCCGCCTTATAGGTGCACCTCCTGGGTATGTTGGTTATGAAGAAGGTGGTCAATTAACGGAAAAAGTGAGAAGAAAACCTTATTCAGTTGTTTTATTTGATGAGATTGAGAAAGCTCATCCGGATGTTTTCAATATTCTTTTGCAAATTTTGGAAGATGGTCAATTGACCGATGCCTTTGGTCGCCGAGTTAATTTTAGAAATTGTGTAATAATTATGACTTCTAATATCGGCACAGCCGAGATTAAAAAATCTTCCGGAATCGGTTTCACCTCGGGAAGACCAGAGGAAAGTTATGAAAAAATGAAAGAAAGAATTCTAATGGAAGTAAAAAAGGTTTTCCGTCCAGAATTTATCAACCGGGTTGATGAGATAATTGTTTTTAAATCTTTAGGTAAAGAAGAGATGGAAAAGATCGTTGATATTCAGGTTGAAGATATTAATGAACGTTTAAAAGAAAAAGGTTTACGATTAGTTTTATCACCGGAGGCCAAAGAGTTGCTTGTGGAACAAGGTTTTGATCCCGAATACGGTGCCCGACCATTGAAAAGAGCAATAAGAAGGTTAATTGAGGATCCTTTAGCCGAAGAGATTTTAAAAGGAAAGTTTAAAGAAAGTTCAATTGTCTATATTGAAAGAGAAGGACACGCTCTGAAATTTGTAGCTAAAAGACCCGAAGAGCTAAAAGTTTAATTTTAGTGGCTAAAAAATTTTTTGTCTTTCTTTTCTTTACCAGTTTTCTTTTTTCACAAATAATTTATCAAGTTAAAGTCAAGACCGAGTTCGTTGATACTTTAACAGTTTTAAACCTCTGCGGTATAAAAGCTGGTGAAAAACTTTCTTCCGAAAAAGTTGCGGAGGCGATTAAGAGACTTTATAAAAGTGGTCTTTTTAGTGATATCCAAGCAGAAACCCTCTCCACTGATAAGGGAATAATTTTAACTTTTATTACCAAAGATAACCCTCTTTTAAAAGAGATTAAATTCTTTGGCAATAAAAAAATAAAAACAAAAGAACTTTTAGAAAAGATAAAATATAAAAAAGGAGAAATCCTTAGTGAATACAAAATTTTTACTTACCAAAGAGAAATTTTAAAACTCTATAAAGAAAAAGGTTTTATCTCCCCCAAAGTAATTTATACTAAATCAGAAAGGGATTCTCAAAATATGGTTGTTCTTACTTTTCATATTGATGAAGGAAAGAAGTATAAAATTAAAAAGATAAATATCTTCGGGGTGAAAAATTTAAAAGAAAATAAAATAAAGAAAAAATTAGTTAATCGCGAAAAAAGATGGTTTAGAAAAGGGATTTTTAAAGAAGAAGAGTTTAAAAAAGATTTGGAAAGGGTAATTGAGTATTATAAAGAAAATGGCTTTTTAGCGGCAAAAATTACCGATTACCAATTAACCCCCCAAGGAGATTGGCTATATATTAATATTTATTTAGAAGAAGGAAAAAGATTTTATTTAGGAAACATTAGTTTTAGCGGTAATGAATTAGTGAAAGAGGAAGATTTAAGAAAATTGATAAAATTAAAAAAAGGCGATTATTACAATGCCAAAAAAATGAATATCAGTTTACAAAGTCTATATGACCGTTACCAAGAAGAAGGTTACCTTTTCTGTCAAATCCAACCGATTGAAGATATAAGGGAAGATACTGTTGATATTATTTATGAAATAATTGAAAGAAATCCGGTAAAAATCAGATTAGTTAATATTGAAGGGAATGAGCGGACAAGAGATAAAGTAATAAGAAGGGAAATAATTACCCTTCCTGGAGATTTTTTTAAGAAATCCTTATTATTAAGAAGCCAGAGAAATATTTTTAATCTGGGTTTCTTTGAAGATATTGGTGTAGATTTCCATATTGTTGATAGTCAACAGGTAGATTTGATTTATCGGGTGAAAGAAAAACTAACTTTTGGTCAATTCAGTGCCAGTATCTCTTATTCGCAAAAAGAAAAAATTGTCGGCGGTATTGAAATCTCCCAGCCGAATTTTTTGGGTAATGGACAAAAGATATATTTCAAAATTGAAAAGGGGGGCGCTGTTACCAATATAAATTTAGGTTTTGAAGAACCCTATCTTTTTGACATTCCCTTTTCTTTTGGTTTTAACATGTTATACTATTCTTACGGTTATGATTATTACGATAAGCTTGATAGAAACCTTGCTTTTAACTTTTCCTATCCTCTTATTCTTGACTACACAAGAATTTATTGGGGTTTAAAGCTGGGTAGTAGTTTTATTCCCCCTAAAAGCATTAAAGATAAAAAAGTACCGCAAGAACTTTATCGGGATACGATTAATAAAATCTATTTAGCTCCAAATCTTTCAATTGTGCGGGATGCTCGGGATTATATTTTTAATCCCAGTGCCGGTTCTTATTATTTGTATTCCTTTGATATCTCTACTTTGAAAATAAATTTCTTAAGGCAAATTTTAGATGTTCGAGTCTATTTTCCTCTTTTTTGGAAATTTTCTTTAATGGTAAGGACAAGGATTGGCTATTTAACCGAATTAAAGAAAAATGATACGGTTCCTCTTTATGAAAAATTTTATTTAGGCGGTGTTGGTGAAGAAGGAATAAGGGGTTATCCGGATAGGTCAATCTCACCAAGGAAAGATGGTTATTTAATCGGTGGTAAGGCGATGACAATTTTTAATTTAGAATATAAACTAAAATTAGCCTATTATCTTTCTTTCATTGCCTTTTTTGATTGTGGTAATTGTTTTGCCGATATAGGAAAAATAAATTTAAGTGATTTAAAAAAAGGAATAGGTATCGGTGTTAGAGTAGAAGTTCCAATTTTAGGGCTTCTTGGTTTTGATTTAGGTTATGGTATAGATAG
>Ga0197143_1000561_pt1 | contig 38871 bp, 40 predicted proteins | sample GBS70_MetaG_FD_148603 | JGI IMG/M metagenome (GOLD analysis project Ga0197143, IMG submission 148603) | Sediment microbial communities from Great Boiling Springs, Gerlach, Nevada, United States - GBS 70_MetaG | ecosystem: Environmental > Aquatic > Thermal springs > Hot (42-90C) > Sediment... | reverse complement strand
GGCACCCTCTCCGGCTATGACACTGCCGTGGCCACTTATGGCAGCTTCGTCCCCAGCAACAACTTGGCCGGTACCCTGGGCCAGCACAAGCACCCCATGTCTTTGCCTGCGGCCCACGCCTATGAGGAGGGACGTCTGGTGGACGGGGTGCTGGGTCCCAAGGGCGACGTGTGCAAGGCGGAAGGTGCAACGCTTACCGACCATTTTGTCACCCCCAACCATCGCTGCGACAACGTCGGCCAGGGCCGGCTGGTGGGTCCCTTCCCGCCGCTTGAGGGCACGAGCGAGGGCCCCTGGAGGGAGGAGGACGGTGAGGAGGCCGGATATGCCGAGGGCATAGTCATGTGCCTCACCTGCCACGTGGCCCACGGCTCGGGCTCGGAGAAGCTGCAGGTGGCCTACAAGAACTACGGGCTGAACAATACCTCCGACTCTGACCTTACTCGCAACTCGGATACCAACTACCTGGAGGTGCTGCCTCGTCCAAGCGCTCCGCCCAACTGGTGGGAGAATGAGAACAATCTCGTCTCCAGCGCGCTGGCCCGCTTCAACCCCATGGCCTCGGTCTGCTTCCGCTGCCACAGCACCACGCCTGATTCGGCTTACATAGACTACTGATCGCGGCTGGGATCCGGGTGGGGAGGGGGGGGAGACCCCCTCCCCACTTTTTTTGGCTCTTTCCGAGCGATAAAATAGTACTAGGCTTGACTAGGCAGGAGGGAGTGGAGGCAGGGGACGGTTGAGTGGCCGGCGGTGGAGGAAGGGCTTCCTCCTTCTCCTCCCCCTGGCCCTTTTCTTTCTCTCCAGCTGTGGCCCCCCAAGGGCGGGATCCTCGGCGGGGGAGGTGCTGGCCCGGGTGAACGGGGAGCCTCTCACCTCCCGGGAGGTGGAAAAAAGGATGGCTTTTTTGGAGCTGGCCTATGGCCGAAGGCTTTCTGCTCGGGATTACTGGGAAAACCGGGGAGCGGTGGTCGACTTTCTGATCGAGGAGAAGATGCTTCTGCAGGAGGCCCGAAGGCGGGGGATCGCTCCCGGGCCCGAAGAGGTCCAGGCCTTCGAGCGGCGGATCAAAGAGGAGATAGCCCGGCGCCACTTCGGCGGGTCGGCCCAGGCTCTAGAGAAGGCCCTGGCGCAGCGGGGGGTCATGCCGGCCGATCTGGCCTCCTATGCCCGGGACCAGGTGACTTTGGACCTCCTCTGGCGGCGGATCACCGCTCCCGTCCGGGTGACCCCGGAGGAGGTGCGGGCTTACTACGACGAAAACCCGGAGGAGTTCCGGGTGCCGGAGAGGGTGCTTTTGCGGGAGATCCGGACGGATAGCCGGGAGGCGGCGGAGCAGGCTCGGGAGGAGATCGCCCGGGGCCGGGACTTCGCCCAGGTGGCCCAGGTCTACCATCGGGATCCTTTGGCCCGGCAGACGGGAGGGCAGGTGGGATACATATCCAGAGGATCCCGGGAGCTGCCCGAGGAAGTAGAGAAGGTGGCTTTCAGCCTCCCGCCGGGGGGTGTCTCCGGAGTGGTCGAGAGCCACGTGGGCTTCCACCTTCTTAAAGTGGAGGAAAAGGTGGCAGAAAAGGTCTATTCTTTCGATGAAGTGAGGGGAGGGATCGAGGCCGAGCTCCTCCGCCGGAAGAAGGAGGAGGTCTTCAACTCCTTCTTACGGGAGCTTAAGAGAAAGTCCGAGGTGGTGCGGGAGGAATGAAGGGTGACTGAGCCCGAACCGGCGCCCGAGCCCCGCCCGGAGCGGGGTATCCCCATGTGGGCCTTTTTCCTGGTGGTGGGAGGGGTGCTGGCCGCCCTGGTGGGCGGCGGGGTGGCGGTGGGCTACCGCTACTTCTGGAACCAGTACCAGGGCCCCGGCCGCTGGGAGATCGAGGCCCAGAGGTGGGAGTTTGTGGTGAAAAAGACTCCCCAAGACCCGGAGGCCTGGTATCAGCTGGGCTACGCTTACTTCCAGAAAGGGGAGCTTGACCGGGCGGAGGAGGCTTTCCGCAAGGCACTGGAGGTAGACCCCCAGGCGGTGGAGATGAACTACTTCATCGGTCTGGTGAAACTGCGGAAAAAACAGTACGCCGAGGCGGAAAAACTCTTCCAGAAGGTGGCGGACATCGCCCCGGGCAACCCGCTGCCGCAGTACCAGTTGGCGGTGGCCCTCTTCGAGCAGAAGAAGTACGACCAGGCCATAGAGAGACTCAAGTGGATCAACGAGCGGATAGATCCCTCCCTCTCCGACGTCCACTACCTCCTGGGGGCGGCCTATGAAGGCAAGGGGGATAAAGAGAAGGCCCGGGAGGCCTATTTTCAGGCGGTGCGCTATGATCCGGCCTTCGAGAAGGCCCGCCAGGCGCTTCTGCGCCTGGGGGTGCCGGAAAAGGACATCCCGGAGATGCCCGCTGAGACCACCCGGGCGGGGGAGATAGAGAAGATCCCCGTGCCCCAGGATCTCCGGGTGGGCGAGACTTTGCGGAAGGAGGGCCAGTAGGTGGCGGAAGAGGAGAAGGGCGAAAGGAGCGAGGGCCAGGTAAAAGTCCGGGTGCCCTTCTGGAAGCGGAGGGTGAGGTGGCAGACCCTCCTCAACGTGGTGCTGGGGCTTCTGCTGCTCGGGCTCCTCATCCTGGGCTACTTCTTCCTGCGCCGCCAGCCCCCGGCCCCGGTGGAGGCGGTGGCCCAGCCGGTCAGGGAGGCGCTCAACCGGCCTCCCCGGCCGGTCCTGGACATCTACGGCCCGCCCAGCTCCCCCCTGCGGGGTCCCATGTCCGTGACCACCGGTCCGGACGGCCGCATATATGTGGCCGATTCGGAGAACAACCAGATCCAGGTCTTCGACCGGAACGGCCGCTGGCTCAAAAAGTGGGGCCAGCTGGGGAGGAAGGAGGGGGAGTTTTGGTACCCGGTCTCCATCCTCTTCCGCCAGGGCAAGGTCTACGTGAGCGACATGCTCAACTCCCGCATCCAGATCTTCGACCCGGAGGGGAAGTATCTAGGCCAGATCCCTGACCCCCAAAAGCATAAGGATCTAGAGATAGGGCCCCTGGCCCTGGGGATGGACCGGGAAGGGAACATGTACGTAACTACGCTGGGCCACTACGTCTTGATCTTCGACCGGGAGGATCAGCCCGTGGCCCGCATCGGCCGGGCCGGGGCGGGACCGGGGGAGCTGAACTACCCCCACGGGGTGGCGGTGGACTCCCGAGGCCGCATCTGGGTGGCTGACTCCAACCAGGAGCGGGTGCACCTCTACGACCGGACGGGAAGGGTGCTGGCCTCCTACGGAGGCTTCGTTTTGCCCCGGGGCATGGCCGCGGACTCCCGGGGCCGCATCTACGTGACCGATACCTTCCAGCACAAGGTGCTGGCCCTGGACGAAGAAGGCAGAAAACTCTTCGAGTTCGGGGAGCGGGGCGTGGAGGAGGGCCGCTTCAACTTCCCCAACGCCCTCTGGGTGGACGAGCAGGACCGGATCTATGTGGCCGACCGGGCCAACGACCGGATTTCCATCTGGCAGTACTAGGCTTTCGGGGAGCGGAGGAAGGCCGGTGCCCAGAGCCCGGGAGAAAAGGGTGAGCGAAAAAGCAGGGCCCGAGACCCCGGAGCTAGACAGGTACCGGACCCCGGCTCGGGTGGTTCCTTTTCTCCTTTTGCTCCTCCTTCCCTTCCTCCTTCTTTCCGGTTGCCAGAAAAAGGAGGCCTCCGCCCCCCGAGGAGGAAAGGACTACTACCGGGGCCCGGTGGAGCCGGCCCCCCCCCTTCAGGCGGAAGGGAAGTACCGCTACGGCAAGCCCCCGGAGAGATTGGCTTTTGGGGAGAAGGAGGTGGAATCGGTGCTGGCCCGCTGGTGCTGGCCCGTAGATCCCAACCGCATAGACTGCGGGGACGTGGGCTGGCCGGTGAAGCTTCCCGAGGCCACCGAGCTGGAGCGGACAAAGAAGGTGGCCCTGCGCATCCCGGAGCTCACCTTCCGCCCCGTCGAGTGGCGGGTGGTGCCTCAGAAGCGCTCCGTCTACGCTTCCCCCTCCCCCCGGCGCCCACGGGGGGACGAGGTGGGGGAAGAGCAGACCTGGGAGGAGTACCAGATCCGGCTGAATCCCCGGGGGACGGAGGTGGACCTCGATCCCCAGAAGATCCCGGCCGGAGATTGGGTGCTGGCGGTTTACGTGAGGTGGGACGCCCCCATCGGCGGGGACGCCACCTGGCTCCTGCCCGTCCGGGTTCGCTAGGCGGGCCGGGCCGGCGGGCTGGGGCTATAATCTGAGCGTGGCTGTTTCTAGAACCTCGGTGGAGGCAGTAGCCCGCCAAGCCGTAGAGAGGCTTTTGGCTGCGGATCCGGACATCCGGGCCATAGTGCTTTTCGGCTCGGCTGCCTACGCTCCGGAGCTGGCCCGGGACCTCGACCTTCTAGTGCTCACCTCCAAAAAGAGGGATCCGGAAGTGTACCTCCAGGCGGTGGCGGTGGAAGAAGAACCCCTCCCTGTGGACCTGGTGGTCCGGGAGGTGGGGGAGAGGGAGGGACTTTTTCCAGGGCCGGCCGGGGGGCGGCTTCTCTGGGGAGACGAAGGGCTTTGGGAGGAGGTGAGGCGGTCTTTGGCCTGGGACCGGGAGGAGGTGGAAGCCCGGCTACGGGGGGCGGAGAAGTGTCTCCGCCTAGTTCTCGAGGAAGGGAAGCCTCAGGACCGGGACTGGTGGCTGAGGAAGGCCTTCGATGCCCTTTTTGATGCCGCCCGGATGGGGGTGATGATCCATCTGGGAACGGGACAGAGCCGCTGGGGCCAGTTGGCCCGGGAGCTGCCTCCGGGGCAGCGGGAGGAGTTTCGGCGGCTGATCAACACTCTTCACATCCTCTACGCTTACGAGGGGAGGTATCCCCAGGAAGGGGTGGAGGAGCATTTCGCCTATTGGAAGGGGGAAGTGGAGGGTTTCCTGCGTTCCCTGGGGGTCCTTTAGCGGGCCGGGCCGGCGGTTTCTCGCTTTGCCCCTTCCCCGTGGTTTACAATAGCTACGGTTAGGGAGGGAAAAAGATTGGACGTAGAGCGCTGGAGAAAGCATGAACGGGACACGGGATCGGTGGAGGTGCAGGTGGCCAGGCTCACGGAGAGGATCGAGAACCTCTCCCGGCACCTTCAGGTCCACCGGAAGGACTTCCACTCCCGGCGCGGGCTCATGATGATGGTGGGCCATCGGCGAAGACTTCTCCGCTATCTCGAGCGGGAGGATCCGGAGCGCCACCGGGAGCTCATAGAAGCCCTGGGGATCCGGGGTTAAGGGGCGAAACCGATGGAGAAAAGGGTTTTCGCCACCGAGGTGGCGGGGAGGCCTCTGGTGGTGGAAACAGGGGAGCTGGCCCGCCAGGCCAACGGATCCTGTCTTGTGCGTTATGGGGAGACGGTGACCCTGGTCACCGCCGTGGTCACCCCGGATCCTCTCCCCGGGGTGGATTTCCTTCCCCTGCGGGTGGACTTCGAAGAGCGGCACTACGCGGCGGGGAGGATCCCGGGGAGCTTCTTCCGCCGGGAGGGCAGGCCTTCGGAGAAGGCTATTTTGCGGGGCCGGCTGATTGACCGGCCCATCCGTCCCCTCTTCCCCCAGGGGTTCCGCCACGAGGTGCAGGTGATCGCCACCCTTCTCTCCTTCGACGGGGACAACCTGCCCGAGCTCTGCGGGCTAATCGGGGCCTCGGTGGCTCTCGGCATGTCGGAGATACCCTTCGGGGGACCGGTGGCCGGGGTGATGGTGGGGCTGGTGGACGGGGAGTTCGTGCTCAACCCCACCGCCCAGGAGCTTTTGCGGAGCGATCTCGAGCTCACCGTGGCCGGCACCAAAGAGGCGGTGATCATGGTGGAGGCCGAGGCCTCCGAGGTGCCGGAGGAGAAGATCCTCGAGGCCCTGGAATTCGCCCACCGGGAGATCCGGAGGCTTTGCCTCTGGCAGGAGGAGGTGCTGGCCTCGGGGATCGCCCGGCCCAAGATGGGGTGGTCCCCGCCCGAGGTCGACCCGGAGGTGGAGTCTCTGGTCCGGGAGCGGGGCCGGGAGGCGGTCCGTTCCTACCTTTTCATCCCGGAGAAGACGGAAAGGGAGGCGGCGAGGAGGAAAGTCCGGGGGGAGCTTTGCCTGGCCCTGGCCGAGCGGCGGGGGGTGGCTCCAGGAGAGCTCCCGGAGGAGGTGCGGCGCCAGGTGGCCGGGCTGCTCACCGAGCTGGAGAAAAAGGAGATGCGCCGCTCCATCCTGGAGGAGGGGAAAAGAGCTGACGGCCGCGGCCCCCGGGACATCCGCCCGGTGAGTTGCCGGGTGGGGGTCCTCCCCCGGGTGCACGGCTCGGGTCTCTTCACCCGGGGTAGCACCCAGGTGCTCACCGTGGCCGCTTTAGGCTCGGTGGGGGAGAGGCAGGAGCTGGACATCATCGGGGAGCTACAGGAGTTTAAGCGCTACATCCACCACTACAACATGCCCCCTTACAGCACCGGGGAGGTGCGGCCCCTGCGCATCCCCAGCCGGAGGGAGGTGGGCCATGGAGCTCTGGCCGAGCGGGCTCTCGTCCGGGTCCTTCCCCCGGAGGAGGAGTTCCCCTACACCATCCGCCTGGTCTCCGAGGTGCTGGAGTCCAACGGCTCCACCTCCATGGCCTCGGTTTGTGGCTCCACCCTGGCTTTGATGGACGCCGGGGTGCCCATCCGGGCCCCGGTGGGGGGGATCGCCATGGGGCTGATAAAAGAGGGGGAGAAGGTGGCCGTGCTCTCCGACATCCAGGGGATGGAGGACTTCTACGGGGACATGGACTTCAAGGTGGCGGGCACGGAGCGGGGAGTTACGGCGCTGCAGATGGACATCAAGATCGCCGGGGTGACCGGGGAGATCCTCCGGCAGGCCCTGGAGCAGGCCCGGGAGGGGAGGCTTTACATCCTCCAGAAGATGCGGGAGGCCATCTCCGCTCCCCGGCCCGATCTCTCCCCCTACGCCCCGCGGATCATAGTCATCCACATTCCGCCGGAGAAGATCCGGGAGGTGATCGGCCCGGGGGGCAAGATGATTCACAGGATCTGCGCCGAGTGCGACGTGGAGATAGACATCGAGGACGACGGCAGGGTCTACATCTCCGGGCCCTTGGAAGGCGGCCGGCGGGCCCAGGAGATCATCCAGGAGATCACCCGGGAGGTGAAGAAGGGGGACGTGTTTTTAGGCCGGGTGACCCGCCTCGCTTCCTTCGGGGCCTTCGTGGAGGTCTCCCCGGGCAAGGACGGACTGGTGCACATCTCGGAGCTGGCCCCCACCCGGGTGGGCCGGGTGGAGGAGGTAGTTTCGGTGGGGGACCGGATCTACGTCAAGGTGATAGACGTGGACCCCTACGGCCGGGTGGACCTCTCCCGCCGCCAGGCGCTCCGGGAGGTGCCGGGGGCCGAGGCCCGGGAAAGCCGCCACCCCACTCTCCGGCCTTCCGCCCCCTTGCCGCCGCGGCGGCAGGCGGCGCCGGACGCCCGCTCCCGCCGGGCGCAGGGGAGATAATTTGAGCTCCCTCGCCTCCCTCCGGGAGTCCTGGCTGGGGGATCCCCCCCGCTTCCGGGTGCTCTCCCTGCCCCTCCCCCTCTTCTCTTCGGTGACCCTGGGTCTTTGGGTGGGGGTGGGATCAAGGGACGAGCCGGAGGAGGAGAGCGGAGCCAGCCACCTGATCGAGCACCTGGTCTTCAAGGGTACAGAACACCATCCCCAGGCCCGGGAGATCGCCTGCCTCATGGACCTCCTCGGGGGCCAGGTGAACGCCTTCACCGGGAAGGAGGCTACCTGCTTCTACGCCCGGGTGCTGGGGGAAAAGAGGAGGGAGGCCCTGGAGCTCCTCTTTGACCTGGTCTTCCATCCCCTTTTCAGGCCTGAGGATCTCGAGCGGGAGAAGGCGGTGGTTCTGGAGGAGATCCGCATGTACGAGGACTCCCCGGAGGAGGTGGTGCACGATGCCTTCACCCGGGCCCTCTGGGGGGAGCATCCTTTAGGCCGGGAGGTGCAGGGGCGGCGTGAGACGGTGGAGGGAATGGGGGAGGAGGCGGTGCGGGAGCACTTCCGCCGCTTCTACCGCCAGGAGAACATGCTTTTGGTGGCCGTGGGGAGCTTCGAGCCCCAGCGCCTGGAGGAGGAGGTGGCGGAGCTCCTTCCCCGGGGCGACGGCGGGTCCGGGACCCAGAGGCCTTCCCGCCGGGAGCCCCCTTCTCCCCGGGTGGGGCGGGAGGTGCGGGAGAAAGACCTCGAGCAGGTGCACCTGTGTCTCGGCTGGCCCGGGGTGCCCCTCGGGCACGAGGACATCTATCGCCTGCACCTCCTCGGGGGGGTGCTGGGCGGCGGCACCAGCTCCCGCCTCTTCCAGGAGCTAAGGGAGAAGCGGGGGCTTTGTTACTCCGTCTATGCCTTTCACCAGGCCTTCGGGGACGCGGGGCTCTTCGGTGTCTACCTGGCCACCTCCCCGGAGAAGGCTCCCCAGGCCCTGGAGCTGGTGGGGGAGGAGCTCTTGAAGCTCTGCCGGGAGGGGGTGGGGGAGGAGGAGCTCTCCCGCCACCGGGACCAGGTCAAGGCCCGGCTGCTTCTGGGGCTGGAGAGCCCGAGCGGGCTCATGAACCACATCGGGCGGGATGCTTTGCTTCTGGGCCGGGTGCGGGAGGTGGAGGAGATCGCCCGGGGGCTTGACGCCGCGGATAGAAGGGGGCTTTCGGAGATGGCGGAGCGGGTGCTTTCCCGGGAGCCAAGCCTCGGGCTGGTGGGTCCTCCGGGGGCGGGGGAGAGGCTGAGCTTAGGGTGGGGAAGAGTTTAGCCGCCCCGGAGTCAGACCGGCTTTACGACATCTTCCGCCGCCAGGCGGAGTTCGACGAACTCGTGGCCGGGCGCTGGCCGGAGGTGCGGTCCTGGGACGCCTCCACCTGGCTGGAGAAGGAGGTCCTGGCCCTTCTGGCGGAGCTCGGGGAGCTATTGGGGGAGTCGAACTTCCGGTGGTGGAAGCGGCCCCGGGAGCTGGGCCCCGAGGGGCGGGAAAGGCTCCTGGAGGAACTCGCTGACATTCTGCACTTCTTTGTCAGCCTCTGCCTGAAGCTGGGCTTCGGTCCGGAGGAGCTCTACCGGGCCTATGTGCGCAAAAACGAAGAAAACTTCCGCCGCCAGGAGGGCCGCTCGGAGAAGCCGGGATACGTTTGAGGGCGGCCTTTTCTGGTCATTCCACCCCCGTCTCCCTCAGGGCGGCCATCACCGGGGGAGGCGGCGACTACCAAAAAGCCACTCCACCCTCAGGTCCCGGCCCAGGCTTTCCGGGGATACCATTTCCACCACCACGCCCGGGGCTCCGGGTAGAGATAGGCGTTCCGGAGAAGCTCCAGCCGCTCCCGGCGGATGAAGATCAACTTGGGCTACCGGGCCTGGCCGGAAAACTTTACTGGCCGGTGAGGCTCCGGAAGCGGGAGAGGGCGGAGTTCAACCCGAAGACTGCCCGGGCCAGGGCCACCCGGGCCTCGCCCAGGCGCACCTGGGCGTCCAGCACCTCGGCGTTCGTCCCCACCCCGGCCTCGTAGCGCAACCGGGCCAGGCGCAGGGCCTCCTGGAGGAAGGCCACCGCCTGCCGGCCCTGCTCGATGCGGGAGGCGGCCTCCTCCACCTCCAGGATGGCCCGGCGCACGGAGAGCTCGAGTTCCGTCCGCGCCCGCTCCCTCTCCGCCTCCGCCTTCCAGAGCTCGGCCTGGGCCTCCCGGTAGGCGAAAACGTTGGGGGTGTACCAGCGGGCAGCCACCTGAAAAGCCACCCGGGCCGCCTCCACCTTCTCTTCCGCCTGGAGGAGAGAAAGGCTCACCTTCTCCGCCGCCTGAAGGGCTTTCTCCGGGTCGGCCAGGAGAGGATCGTCCGGCACCGTTTCCTGGAGGGGGGTTAGGAGCTCGAGTTCGTGGGTGAGAGGGAAGTGGAGAAGCCGGTTGAGCTCCATCTCCGCCACCTTCCGCTCTCTCCGGGCCGAGGCCAGCTCCGCCTGGGCCTGGGCCTCCTGAGCCCGGGCGGCCAGAACATCCAACCTGGCCCTCGTTCCCGCCCGCACCCCGGCCTCGGCCAGCCTCCTCTGTTCCCCGGCCAGGCGCACCGCCTCCTCCTTGACCTTCTCCATCTCCCGGGCTAAAAGCACCCCGAAGTAAGCTCCCTCCACCCGGAGCCTCATCCCCCGCCTGGCCTCCTCCACCGCCCGCTCCGCTACCCGGAGCCCCAGGAGGGCCTGGCGGGGGATTACCTCCTTCACCCGGGCCAGCTCGTAGCTCTGGATCCTCTCCTCCCGGAGCTCATCCGCCGCGTAGCGAGCCCGCTCCAGGGCCACCTGGGCTTTTTCCCGCTCGAATTCGGCTACAAAGAGGTCCGGGTTCCGGGAAAGGGCCAGGGAGACCGCCTCCTCGAGGGAAAGGCGGGAGGGAAGCTCCCCCGGCTGGGCCTCGGTGGCCCCCCGGGCTGTGAGGAGAAGGAGAACCAGGATAAGGGCCGCCCCCGCCCGCAGTGCGCTTCTGGTGTTCCCCCCACATCCGGCACTGCTCATCTTCTGGATGTCAGAGACCAGTATAGCAGCAGGCTGAAGCGGGCATCGACTCCCAGATTCATCCGCTATAATCGAGTCGCTGTGGAGGCCACCGGTGCGCGGACGGCGGCGGAGATCGGCCCCTCCGGTTGGAGGGAGTATGTGGCTGCTACCCGGGAGCGTGCCCGGAGAAGGGTTCCCCATGGCCCCGACTGGCACCGGGAGCTCCTGGCCTTTGCCGGTTTCCTGGAGACCCAGCTTTGAGCTTCCCCGGGCTGACTCAAACTCAGTAGGCGTAAAACCGGCCGTAGGGGCGGTGGGATTGGGGGGCGATCTTCACGAAGGGAGCCCCGAGGATGGTGCGGGGATCGAGTCCGAAGCAGGAGGCGAAGTCGGAAAGATCCTCCTCCATCACTCTCTGGTCCTCCGGCCCGGGCTCGGAGACGGCCACCTCCTTCCCCAGGAGATGGGGGGGCACCTCCCCCCGGATATAGACCACTCCGCCGTGCATCCCCGTCCCGGTGTAGATGCCGGTGAGGGAACGCGAACGAGGGGGCAGGCGGAAGGGGCCGTTCCCCGGGATCCGGCCCGGGCAGGGCGGATCCTCCAGCCCCAAAACGTAAAGCCTTCCCCCGGCCATGTACTCGGCTAAAAACGCCCCCGCCCGGCCGCCGATGACCACCACCGGCACCTGGTCCTCGTACCCCTTCATGTGGATCCCGGAGCGGTAGCCCACGCTCCCCCTAATATAAAGCCTTCCCCCGCGCATGGAGAGTCCGGCGATCTGACCGGCCTGGCCGTGGATCACAATCTTGCCCGCGTTCATGGTGTTGCCCGCCCCGTCCTGGGCGTTTCCGAAGACCTCGATCTCCGCCCCGTCCATGAAAGCCCCGAGGTCGTTCCCCGGGGTGCCGTGGAGGAGGAGGCGCACCCCGGGGCCCAGGCCAGCTCCTATGTACCGCTGGCCGTTTACGTTCACCACCTTGATGGTGCGGGCTCCCCGCCCCGCTGCTCGCCTTATCTCCTCGTTCAGCTCCCGGTAGTGGAAGCCCCGGGCGTCTATGGTCACCTCCGCCGGAAGGGCCGTCTTCCGGGCCACCTTCTACCTCCCGGCGGGCTTGACGCCCAGGATGTCCAGGGCCGCCTGCTCCAGCCCCACCGCCCGGAGCCTCTCCCGGTTGGAGCGGAGGCTCTCGAGAGCGTTTAAGCCCAGAAGTCCCAGGGTCTCCTTTATCTCCCCGCTCCAGGCGGAAAGCAAATTTTTCAGGAGCTCCGCCCCTTCGTCCGGGTCCACCCGGCGGACCAGCTCCGGGATCTGGGTGGTCAGCCCCCAGGCGCACCGGCCCCGGTGGCACTGCTGGCAGAGGGTGCAGCCCAGAGCCACCAGAGCCGCCGTGCCGATGGCCACGGCGTCGGCACCGAGGGCGATGGCCTTGACCACGTCCATGCTGGAGCGGATGGTGCCGCTGGCGATCAGGGAGGCCCGGTGGCGGATGCCCTCCTTCCGCAGCCGGTCGTCCACGGCGGCGATGGCCAGCTCGATGGGGATACCCACGTGGTCCCGGATCATGGTGGGGGCGGCCCCGGTGGAGCCGCGGAAGCCGTCTATCACCACGGCGTCCGCCCCGGCCCGCACGATGCCCGAGGCGATGGCCGCCACGTTGTGCACGGCGGCGATCTTCACGAAGACGGGCTTTTCATACCGCGTGGCCTCCTTGAGGGCGAAGATGAGCTGGCGCAGATCCTCTATGGAGTAGATGTCGTGATGGGGGGCGGGGGAGAGGGCGTCGGTGCCCGTGGGGATCATGCGGGTACGGGCGATCTCCGCCGTCACCTTCTCCCCGGGAAGATGCCCTCCGATCCCGGGCTTGGCCCCCTGTCCGATCTTGATCTCTATGGCCGCCGCCCGGGAGAGGTAGGCCACGTCCACTCCGAAGCGGCCGGAGGCGCACTGGACCACGGCGGAGGAGGCGTAAGGGTAGAGGTCGGGATGCATCCCCCCCTCGCCCGTGTTCCAGAGGGTCCCCATCTCCTGGGCCGCCCGGGCGATGGCCTTCTGCACGTTCAGGCTTATGGCCCCGTACGACATGCCGGCGAACATGATGGGGGTCTCGAGCTTGAGAAGGGGCCCGAACCCCATCTTCCGGCGCAGATCGCCGTTTCCCCTCTCCCCCCGGGCGGCGGGCTTCCGCTCCAGTACCTCGATCCGGTAACGCTCAAGATCCAACCGGTCCGGGCGGGTTCCGATGTAGGTCCGGAGCTCCATGGGCTCCCGCAGGGGGTCTATGGACGGATTGGTCACCTGGCAGGCGTCTATAAGAAGGTGGTCGAAGTAGACGGGGTAGGGTTTGTCGTTCCCCATGCCGGTGAGGAGCTTTCCCCCCGTGGCCGCCTGCTTCCGCACGTTCGTGGCATGAAAGCGGGTCCAGGAGGCGTTCTCCCGGTACATGGTGGGCCAGGGCTCGATGCGGATGGCGTAGGTGGGGCAGACGGCGAAGCACCGCCAGCAGCCCACGCAGTTCTCGTCGTAGGAAACCACCCGGCCGTCGAAGTCGAGAGCGTCCCAGGAGCACTGCAACACGCAGAACCGGCAAAGGGTGCAACGGCTTTCGTCCACGATTACCCGGAAATCCGGGTGCAGCCGGACCGCCGCCCGCATCCGCCGGAAGGGGGTGGGCTTCTGTCGGGTCTTTTTCTTCAGGTCCTGGACCGGGACGGCGGGCGGATTTTCGCCGGCGGTACCGGTGGAGGGAAAGGCCCTTGGGGTGTCCGCTTCCCCTGTCCTCTCCGGATTGGCAGGTGGAGCCGGAGCCTCCGGGAACCGGGAATCAGGGCTCACGCCACCGCCTCCTCTTCCTCCGCCTGAGGCAGGAGCTCCGCCACCACCGGCTCCCCTCCCTCCGGGGTCCAGACGAGCTCCGGTGCCGGCTCCACCGCCCGGATGGCCGCCTCCTCCGAGGAGATGTAAACCATTTCCCCTTTCCGGGCGGCCACGAGAGGCCGGAGCATGATGCGGTCGGCCAGCCCCACCATGAAGCGGGGGTGACCCACGATGACGCTGAAGGGGCCGTTCAGGAGAGCCGGGCCGTAGACCTGGCGGGCCATCATCCAGAGTTCCCGCTCCTCTTCCTCCATGGCCTCGATCTCCGACCAGAAGGGGGGGGCCAGGATCCCGGAGATGATCTCCAGAGGCAGACCGTGCCTCCGGTGCAGGAGGTCGAAGAGGTAAACCACCACCTCGGTGTCGGTCATCTGGAAGCAGCGGTAGCCGAAGGTCTCGAGATAACGGCGGTTGGTGTCGAAGGAGGAGATCTCCCCGTTATGCACCACCGACCAGTAGAGAAAACCGAAGGGATGGGCCCCGCCCCACCAGCCGGGGGTGTTGGTGGGAAAGCGGCCGTGGGCCGTCCAGAGATAGCCCCGGTATTCGTCCAGGCGGTAGAACTCGGCGATGTCCTCGGGATACCCCACCCCCTTGAACACCCCCATGTTGGGTCCGCTGGAGAAGATGAGACTTCCCTCCACCCGGGAGTTCAGCTCCACCACCCGCCGGGCCACATACTCCTCCTCGTCCTCCTCCCCCTCCCCGGGAGGAAGGACAAAGTAGCGCCAGAGCACGGGGGCGTCGCGGATGGCCGGGTGGTGGCGGACGGGGATGGGCTCCTCGTGCAGCACCCGAAAAGAGCCCTTTATCCCCCGGACCAGGTCCTCGTGGGCCCCGTGGGATAGGCTCATCACGTGCAGGGCATAGGCATGGGGGAAATCGGGGTAGATGCCATAGCCGGCGAATCCTCCCCCCAGGCCGTTGGAGCGCTCGCGCATGGCGGCGATGGCCTCGGCGGCCAGGGAGCCGCTGAAGCGCCGTCCCCGCTCCTCCATCACCCCGAATATGGCGCAGCCGCCGGGGATGCGCTCTTCCGAAAATCCTTCACTTCCCGTGGCTCCGTACATTCCCACGTCTCCCCGCCTCCCCGGAAAAAAAGGACCAGAACTTCTGGGTTCCTGGATTTCTTGAGTGAGGATACCATGGGCCGGCAAAGCCCGTCAAATCCGGGGCTCGGGCTCAGCCCTGCGGGTAGCGGGCCACCGCCTGGGTAGAGATGCCGCCCCTCTCCCGGAAGACGGCCCGCACCGTCATCTCCACGGGGTCGAGGAGGCGCACCAGATCGTCCAGGATCACGTTGACCGCGTGCTCCTGAAGGATCCCCACCTGGCGGAAGGAGGTGAGGTAGTACTTGAGGGATTTGAGCTCCACCAGCTTATCCCTGGGTACATAAGAGATCTCCAGCCTTCCGAAGTCGGGGAGCCCCGTCCAGGGGCAGACGGAAGTGAACTCTTCCGTCACGTAGGTTACCTCCGTCCTCCGACCCGGGTAGGCGTAGGGGAGAGCCTCCAGCACCTCCCGGGCGATGGCCTCCGGCCCCCGGAGGTCGAACCGGCAGGAGGCGTACCTGTCGCCCTGGTCGTCCGTTCCCCTCCCGCCCCTGCGATGGTCCATGCAGTTTTAATTTCTCTTCTTTCCCCGGTTCCTCCTGGCACTTCCCCGACTGGCGAAGCGCGTCCCCGCCGTCTGGGCGGTCATCTGAAAAGGTATTCGGGAAATTTCCGCTAGACCCCGTCACCCTGGGCTTTCCGGGGACAGACGGGAAGCGAGGAACCCGGCTTCGGAAGCAAATTATACTTTCTCTTGAAATGGCGAAGCCGGTCCCGGAAGAGCCGGAACTCGAGGTCACCCGGGTTTTCCACTTCCCTGCCGCCCACCAGCTCCGGGGGGTGGAGGGTCCCTGCTCCCGGCCGCACGGCCACACCTTCCGCCTGGAGATCACCGTGGCCGGGCGGAGAGAGGAGACGGGCATGGTCCTCGATTTCTCCCGCCTGGAGGAGCTGGTGAGAGACCGCATCCTTGACCGGCTGGATCATTCCTTCCTCAACGAGGTGATGGAGGAAAACCCCACGGTGGAGAATCTCTGCCTCTTCATCGCCCGGCGGTGGGAGGAGGACGTGGCCCCCTTGCTCCCGGGGCTCAGGCTCCGGCGGGTGGAGGTGTGGGAATCCCCCTTTTCCTCCGCCGCCTTAAGCTTCAGAAGCTAGCGCCATGGGCAGTCGGTGTCGGGAGATTTCTCGAAACCAGGCCAATGGACAAGAGCGGACGGCTGAGAGTTGGTGAACGCGGTTGGATCGGGAGGAAGGCATCTTGTACGTATTGCGGGGAAAGCACAGGCGGTAAGCTTACCGCTGACCCCGGGTGCGGGGATAGAGGGGAGAGGGGCTAAAATCTCCCCGGGGAGCGGTTTTGCGGGTGAAGGAGATCTTCCTCTCCCTCCAGGGGGAGTCGGGAAGCCAGGGGCTGCCCACCGTTTTTATTCGCACCTCCGGCTGCGACCTGCGCTGCTCCTGGTGCGACACCGCCTACGCTTACACCGGGGGAGAGGAGATGACGCCGGGGGAGGTGGAGGGCCGGGTGCGGGCCTTCGGGGTGCGAAGAGCGTGCCTGACCGGGGGAGAGCCCCTTCTCCAGCCCCGGGAGGAGATCCAGGAGCTTTTAGACCGCCTCGGGGAGTTTGAGCTCTCCATCGAGACCGGGGGACACCGGCCCCTTCACCCTTACCGGCTGGCTCCCGGCCACCGCTGGGTGATGGACCTGAAATGTCCTTCTTCCGGGATGAGTGGACGCATGTGCTGGGATAACCTGGAGGTTCTGCGCCCCCGGGACGAGGTGAAGTTTGTGGTGGCCGACCGGCGGGACTACCTCTGGGCCCGGGAGACCATCTCCCGCCACCGCCTCCCGGAGCGCTGCCGGGTACTTCTCTCCCCGGTGCACGGGGTACTCCAGCCGGCCGAACTGGCCGGGTGGATGCTCAAGGACCGGCTGGAGGCCCGGCTGCAGCTCCAGCTCCACAAGCTCCTCTGGGGGGAAGGAGCCCGCGGACGGTAAGAAACGGAAGGGGCTTATACCAGAAGCTTGAAGCCGGGTTCAGCGGAGGAAGCAGGAGGGGGATGCCGGTGAAGGCGGTGGTGCTTCTTTCGGGAGGGATGGATTCGGCCACCTGTCTGGCTCTGGCCCGGGCCGAGGGGCGGGAGATTTTCACCCTCACCTTCTCCTACCGCCAGCGGCACCGGGTGGAGGTGGAGGCGGCGGAGGCCCTCTCCTCTTACTTCGGGGTGCCCGGCGAGAACCGGCGGGTGGTGGATCTGGGGCCCGCCTTCGGGGGCTCGGCCCTCACCGATCCGGAGCTGGAGGTGCCCCTGGACCGGCCGCAAAAGGAAATGGCCCGGGTGATACCACCCACCTATGTCCCGGCCCGCAACCTGGTGTTCCTCTCCCTGGCCGGGTCCTGGGCCGAGCAGCTAGGGGCCCGGGAGATCTGGATGGGGGCCAACGCCCGGGATTTCTCCGGCTATCCCGACTGCCGGCCGGAGTTCCTATCCGCCTTTGAGGAGGCCCTGCGCCTGGGGACCAGGGCCGGGGTGGAGGGGGAGCCCATCCGCCTCCGGACCCCCCTCCTCCACCTCTCCAAGGCGGAGATAGTCCGTCTGGGGCGGGATCTGGGGGTGCCCTTCGAGCTGACCCACACCTGCTACCTCGGTCTCCGCCCCCCCTGCGGCCGCTGTGATGCCTGCCGCCTGCGGGCCCGGGGCTTCCGGGAGGCAGGGGTGGAGGATCCGCTTTTTTCCTCCTTCAGGGGCGATAACGGCAGCCAGGCAACGGCGGGTTTTTCTCCTGGCCACGATCAGGGCGGTGACGCCGCTGGGGGATCGTTCTGCGCCTCTCTCTGGAGCAGCGGGCACAGCGAGCAGTCGGGGGGGCACTTCTCCCTCTCCCGGAACTCGCAGGGCTCGGGATGAATGAGCACGGCGGAAAAAGGAAGTCTCTCCCGGATGGCTTCCTCGATCTCGTCGCAGAGCCGGTGGGCTTCATGAAGAGGCATGACCCGGGGGAGGACGAGGTGCAGATCCACGTGCCTTTCCCTTCCCGCCTTCCTTGTGCGCACCATGTGTACCTCCACGTACCGGTCCCGGTAGCGGTCCAGGACTTCCCGGATCATCTGCCACTCCTCGGGAGGGAGGCTCACGTCCAGAAGAGGGAGGAGGGACTCCCGGAGGATCAGGTAGCCCGCCCGGACAATGTAGACCGCCACCCCCAGGGCCACGAGGGGGTCGAGCCACTGTCGTCCGGTGAGGGAAAGAAGCCCCAGCCCGGCAAAGACCCCGAGCGAGGTCCAGGTATCGGTCCTCAAGTGGAGGGCGTCGGCCTTGAGGGCGATGGAGTGCTCCCGCTCCGCCACCCGGAAGAGGAAGGCGGAGAGGAAGTAGTTCAAAAGAGCCGAGCCCCCCATGACCAGAAGACCGGCCCAGGGGTAGCTGACCTCCCCGCCCCGGAGGAGGCGCCGGGCGGACTCGTAGATGATCCAGGCGCTGCCGGCGAGGATGAGGAGAGCCTCTGCTACCCCGGCCAGGTTCTCCATTTTCCCGTGGCCGTAAGGATGGGTTTCGTCGGCGGGTTTTTCCGCCTCCCGCAGGGAGAAGTAGGCCAGGATGGAGGCCAAAAGATCGAGCGCCGAATGGAAGCCCTCTGCCACCACGCTTATGGAGTGGGTGAGCATCCCCACCCCCACCTTGGCCAGGACGAGCAGGGAGTTGGAGAGGACGGAGAACCGGGCCGCCCCCCGGGCGGAGACGGATCTCACCTCTCCCGCCCTCCCCACAGTATGCTCCAGAGGATCCAGGCGAAGAGGAGGGAAGTGAAGAAGAACCCGATCTCCAGCACCGGCACCCGCCAGAGGAGGCTGGACTGGCCCTTCAGGGACCAGGCCACGATCACCCCGGCCATGAGCACGCTGTAAGCCAGGAGAAGAAGGCTCAAAGAGAGGCGGGAGGCCACCTGGTCAAGTTTTCTCAGGAACCGCTCGAGCTCTCCGAGCTCTAAAGCCAGAGGTAGGGTTCCCCGGTGGAGGTGCTCGGCGAAGTCCCGGAGGAGATCGGGGAGCTCCAGGAGATCCTCCAGGGCCCGGGCCGCCTCCCGTCCGAAACGCCGAAAAAACCTGCGAGGAGAGAGCCGTTCCCGCAAAAGCTCCCTCCCCAAAGGCTCGGCCAGCTCTACCACCCGCACCCCGGGGTCGAGCCGGGCCGCCACCCCCTCCAGGGTGAGAAGAGCTCTCCCCACCAGGGCCAGCTCCGGGGGGATGCGCAGCCGGTGGCGGTAGGCGAGGGCGAAGAGGGAGCGGGTGGCCTCGCTCAGGGAGACCTGGGAGAGGGGGAGATCTAAGTAGCGGTCCCGGAGCGCCTCCAGGTCCCGGCGCAGAGAGGGGAGATCCGTCTCCGGGGGTATGGCCCCCAGGCGGCGGAGGCTCCGGAGGAGGGCGTGGGAGTCCCGCTCGAGAAGGGCCAGCACCAGGGCCCCCAGCGCCTCCCGCACCGGAGAGCTGAGCCGACCCACCATACCGAAGTCCAGAAAGGCCAAACGGTAGGCGCCGTCCTCGGGCACGAAGAGGAGGTTTCCGGGATGGGGATCGGCATGGAATAATCCGTCCTTCAGGATCTGGCGGAGAAGGGTGGTGACCAGAAGGGCCACCAGAGCCTGCCGGTCGGCCTCCGGGGGCAGCTCTCCCAGGCGGAAGCCCTTGATCCTCTCCATGGTGAGCACCCGCCGGGTGGTCAGCTCCCAGTGGACGGCGGGGATGGCCAGCCGGGGGTCGCGGCGGTACTTCTGGCGAAAAAGCTCGATCCTTCGGGCTTCCAAGAGGTAGTCCAGCTCCTCCCGCACTGCCCGGGCCACCTCCTCCGCCGTTTCCCCCGCCCGGTACATCCTCCCCCAGGCCGTCCTCCTCTCCGCCATCCGGGCGAAGCGCAGAAGGAGCTGGAGGTCCCTCTCCACCCTCTCCTGCACCTCCGGCCGCTGCACCTTGACTACCACCTCCCGCCCGTCGGGGAGGGAGGCCAGATGCACCTGGGCCAGGGAAGCCGAGCCCAGGGGCTCAGGATCGAACCGGGGGAACACCTCGGAGAGGGGGCGGCCCAGCTCCTCCTCCACCACCTGCCGGATGGCGGGAAGGGGATGGGGAGGCACCTGGTCCTGGAGAAGGGCTAAATCGGTGAGGACATCTTCCGGGAGGAGGTCGGCCCGGGTGGAGAGCATCTGGCCCACCTTGACGAAGGCCGGGCCCAGCTCTTCCAGCGCCCTCCTCAGCCTCTCTCCCCGGCTCATGGTCTCCGGCACCGGGGCCCGGCGGAAGGGGAAGCCCCTCCACCCCACCTCGCGGATGAAGGGGCCGAAGCCGTAGCGCCAGAACACGGAGAGGATCTCCCGGGTGCGGCTCATCGGCCCACCATATGCCGGAGGCCCAAAAGGGCCATGCCCGCCAGGACCACCGAGGGACCCGGGGGGAGATCCAGAAGGAAGCTCACCCCCAGGCCCAGGACCATCATCAGGGTGGAGGCCAGAGGGGAGAGGAGGAGAAGGTGGCCGAAGCTTTTGCTGGAGGGGAGGGAGAGGAGGACGGGGATGATGGTGAGTGCCCCGGCGAGAAGCGCCCCCACCACCCGGATGGCCAGCACCAGCACCACCCCGGCCAGAGCGGAAAGGATACCGCTCACGAGACGAACGGGGATACCCAGGCTGGCCGCCTCCTCGTCGAAGGCCACGAAGAAGAGCTCCTTGTAGAAAAGAAGGAGGAAACCGAGGAAAAGAACCAATCCCCCCGCTACCAGCCAGAGCTCCCTCCACCCCGAGGCCAGGACGTGGCCGAAGAGGAAGGCCTGGAGGTCCACCCCCGCCCTTCCCCCCAGGTGCAGGAAAAGAAGCCCCAGGGAGAGCCCGGTGGCCATCAGGAGGCCCAGCGCCGCGTCGCTGAAGTACCCCTGGCGGCGCAGCTCGTCCACGGCCAGCGAGCCAAAGGCGGCCAGAAAAACCCCCGGCCACTCCGGGGAGACCCCCAGGGCCACTCCCAGGGCCAGCCCGGCCAGGGCCACGTGGGAGACCCCGTCGGCCAGGAGGGAGAAGCGGCGGAGCACCAGGAAGGGGCCTAAAAGGGCCGAAAGCCAGCCGGTGACCAGGGCCACGAGGAGAGGGAGGTAGAACTCCGAGAGGATCAGTGCCGGTGGTGCAGGAGGTGGACCGGGACCCCGTAGACCGCCTCCAGCACCCTGCCCTCCTTCAATAGCTCCGGGGATCCGTAGCAGACCAGGCGCCGGTTCAGGCAGGCCACGGAGGTGACCTCCTCCGCCACCACCCCGAGATCATGGGACACCAGGATGACGGTGAGCGTCCTCTCCCTCCTCAGCCGGCGCAGCACCTCCCAGAAGGTGTGCTGGGAGAGGGCATCGAGGGCCACCACCGGCTCGTCCAGCACCAGGAGGTCCGGCTCCCCCACGAGAGCCCGGGCCAGAAGCGCCCGCTGTTGCTGGCCCGGGGAGAGGTGGCCGATGAGCCTCCTCTCCATGCCCGAGAGCCCCACGAGTTCCAGGCACCTTTCTCCCGCCTCCAGATCCTCCCGCCGGAAGCGGCGGCCGAGCCCTCTTCTTGCCGCCCGGCCGGAGAGCACTACCTCGAGGAGCGAGGCGGGGAAGCGGCGCTCGAAAGGGACGGTGCGCTGGGGAACGTAGCCCACCCGCTCCCAGGAGCGGAAGGCGTAAACCGGCTCCCCGAAGAGCCGTACCTCCCCCTCGTCGGGACGGAGCCGGCCGAGGAGAAGGCGCAAAAGGGTGGTCTTTCCCGCTCCGTTCGGCCCCACCAGGCCCAGGAACTCCCCCTCCATCACCGTGAAGGAGATGGACTCCAGCACCGGGGCCCGGTGGTAACGGAAGGAGACATCCTCGAAGCACACTACCTCCCCGGGCACGAAAGACCCTCCCGGAGCGAGCGTAGGTTCTGTTCCATGGTTTCAAAATAATCCCTCTCCCGCACCTCTCCGGCATAAAGGGGAAGAAGGCGCACGCCGAGCTGGACGGAAAGCTGTACCGCCTCCCCCGGCCCCTCATCCCCGTCGTAGAAGAGCACCCCGATCCCTTCCCTCCGGGCCCGGGAGAGGAGCTCCGCCCTCCTTCCCGGGGTGGAGGCCCGGGAGAAGTCGAGCCACAAAAGACCGTAGCGGGCGGCCAGGGGGCCGAAGGCCCCGTGGGTCTCGGCCAGCACCCGCACGGAGCAGCGGGAGAGGGCCTCCTCCATTCTCCGGTCCAGTTCCTCCGCCCTCCGGCCCAGCTCCTCCGCCCGGCGGAGGTAGTCCTCCTTTCCCTCCGGGTCGAGGCGAGAAAGGACCTTCCCCAGTTCCCTCGCCGCCCGGGCGTACTTCCGGGGATCGAGCCAGAAGTGGGGCTCCCCTCCGGCCAGGGATAGGGTCTCCTGCTCCCGGCCCAGAAGCCGCCGCAGGGCCGGGTCCACCCCGCCCCCGAGAAGCACCAGCCGGGCGGCCCTGAGCCTGGCCACCTCCCCGGGGGAGGGCTCCCAGTCGTGGGGATCTACCCCCCGGGGGAGTAGAAGGTCGGTCTCTACCCTTTCCCCTCCCACCTCCGCCGCCAGGTCGTAGAGGGCCCGCACGGCGGTGGCCACCCGGAGGGGACGGTCGGCGGCCTCCTTCTGGCTGCAGCCGCCGAGGAGAAGGAGGACGAGGAGCCAGAGGAGAGAGGCCAGGGTAGCCGATCTCGAGGCGCGGCTGCCCGGGCAGGGGGCTTTTGCCCGGATCAACCTCCCCCGGATTGATCGCCCCGCTAGCCTGGCGCTTCCCATCTCCCCGGGGAAAAGGGATAAGCTATCCCTCAGGGACGGGTGGACATGACCTCTTTCGCTCTCCGGAAACTGCACTCTCTCTTCGGGGTGATCCCCGTGGGGGTGTTTTTGCTCTGGCACCTCTTCGCCAACTCCGTGGCCCTCTCCGGTCCCCAGGCCTACGACCGGCTGGTGGAGACCATGCGCCACCTCCCCTACCTCCCCGCCATCGAGGCCCTTCTCATCTATCTGCCCCTCGCCCTCCACGCCCTCTACGGGCTTTTCGCCACCTTCCGGGCCCGGAACAACCTGGGCAGCTATCCGTATCTCCGGAACTTCTACTTCCTCCTCCAGCGGGTGACAGGCCTCATGACCTTTGCCTTCCTAGGGTATCACATTTACCTCTTCCGCCTGAGCGAGCTCTTCGGCCGGGAGCGGGTGAGCTTCGAGCTGGTCCGGGAGTCCCTGCAGAGCCCGCCGGTTCTGGCCTTCCACCTGGTGGGGGTGGTCTCGGCCGCCTTCCACCTGGCCAACGGGCTCTGGCTCTTCGCCGTCAACTGGGGGCTGGTGCCCGGCCCCCGGGCCCAGCGGCAGCTGACCCGGGCGGCGGAGCTTCTTTTCCTCCTGCTCTCGGCGGTGGGGATCAACGCCCTGCGGGCGTTCCTGCGATGAGCCGGGGACCGGTGGGGAGATACCTCTTCGAGCGTGGGCGGCGGCCCGGAGCGCGGCCGGGCCATATGGCGGGTGGAAGGCCGAGCCGGTCGCCTGGGTGGTGCAGGGCGGCCTGCCAGAGGCTAGGTCCAACCGGATGGAAGGTCCGGGGACGGTGGCGGGATGGACGACGCTGAGACTACTCTCTTGACCCCCGCGCTGCCTCTGAGCGGGGGGAGACGGCGGGTGGCAGTGGTGGGCGGAGGACTGGCCGGGCTCATGACCGCCTGGCGGGTAGCGGAGAGGGGCATCCCGGTGGACCTCTTTTCCCTGGTTCCCTGCCGCCGCTCCCACTCCGTCTGTGCCCAGGGAGGGATCAACGCCGCCGTCAACCAGAAGGGGGAGGGGGACTCCCCGGACATCCACTTCGAGGAGACCATCGTGGGCGGGGACTTCCTGGCCCATCAGCCCCCGGTGCAGAAGATGTGCCGGGCGGCCCCGGAGATCGTCTACCTCTTCGACCGGCTGGGGGTACCCTTCAATCGTACCCCGGAGGGAAACCTGGACTTCCGCCGCTTCGGCGGCACCCGCTTCCACCGTACGGCCTTCGCCGGGGCTACCACCGGCCAGCAGATGCTCTACGCCCTGGACGAGCAGGTACGCCGGCTGGAGGCCCGGGGATTGATCCAGCGCTTCGAGGGCTGGGACTTCCTCTCCCTGGTGCTCGACGAAAACGGGGTGTGCCGGGGGCTGGTGGCCCAGGACCTCCGGAGCATGGAGATCCGGGCCTTCCGGGCCGACGCCGTGGTTCTGGCCACGGGGGGAATAGGGGCCCTCTTCGGGAAGAGCACCAACTCCCAGATATGCGACGGAAGCGCCCAGTCGGCCGCCTACCAGCAGGGGGCCATCTACGCCAACCCGGAAATGATCCAGGTCCACCCCACGGCCCTCCCCGGTCCCGACAAGTACCGGCTGATCTCCGAATCGGTACGGGGGGAGGGAGGAAGGGTGTGGGTGCCCCGGGATGGAAAGCCCTGGTACTTCCTTGAGGAGTGGTATCCCCGTTACGGGAACCTGGTTCCCCGGGACATCGCCACCCGGGCCATCTTCAAGGTGTGCCTGGAGATGGGGCTGGGGGTGGACGGGGAGATGGCCGTTTACCTGGACGTGCGCCACCTCCCCCGGGAGGTGCTGGAGCGGAAGCTCGGGGGGGTCATAGACATCTACCGCAAGTTCACTGGCCAGGACCCGGCCGAGGTGCCCATGAAGGTATTCCCCGCCGTCCACTACACCATGGGGGGGCTTTGGGTGGACTACCGGAACCGGACCAGCATCCCCGGGCTCTTCGCTTGCGGGGAGTGCAACTTCCAGTACCACGGGGCCAACCGCCTGGGGGCCAACTCCCTTCTCTCCTGCGTTTTCGACGGCCTGGTGGCCGCCCCGGCCATAGAGGAGCACATCGAGGGGTTGGACCGCTTGGCGGCCGACCTGGGGGAGGCTCCCTTCTTCCGGGAGCGGCGCCGCCAGGAGGAGAGATACGAGCGCATCTACCGGATGGAGGGGCCGGAGAACCCCTTCCTTCTGGCCGAGGAGCTGGGGAGGGCGATGCTCGAGAACTGCACCGTCATCCGCTACGACCAGAAGCTCCGGCAGACGGAGGAGAAGATCCTGGAGCTAAAGGAGAGGTGGTCCAGGATTGGCCTTTCCGACCGCTCCCGCTGGGCCAACCAGATGGTAGCCTTCGTGGCCCACCTCGGGAACATGCTGGAGCTTGGCCGGGCCATCGTGGCCGGGGCGCTGGCCCGCCGGGAGAGCCGGGGAGCCCACTGGAAGCCCGACTTCCCCCAGCGGGACGACGAGAACTGGCTCCGGGTCACCCTGGCCGCCTGGACCCCGGACGGACCCCGGCTCACCTACGAACCGGTGGATACCTCGCTTCTTCCCCCCCGCCCCCGGGTGTACGCGTAGGGGCGGGGGCGGGGGGTACCCATGGGGATAGCGCTCGCACCCGGCCCGGAGCTCCCGGGAGGGAATTCCGCCCGGGTGGAGGGGAATGGCCTACCAGTCCGGCGGGCGGGTAAGACCCGGTCTAAAGTCGAACCGCCAACGGGAGCCGTCGCCCACCCCATCACAAAGCACCGGCCCCACCAGGTAAAAGGAACCGGTGACCAGGATGACCTCCCCGGGATGGGAGCTTTCCAGAGCCGCCCGGAAGGCTTCCCCGGGGGAGGAGAAGGTCAGGGCTTCTCTTCCGGGAGGCAGAAAGGCCAGGAGCTCCTCCGGAGGCCGGGCCCGGGGGCTTTCCGGGGGGGCGAGGAAGAAGGAGCGGCCCAGGGAAAGAAGGGGCCCCAAAAACCCCGGGGCGTCCTTATCCCGGAGGAGCCCGGCCACCACCAGCATCCCCCTCTCCGCCTTCTCCGGGGCCGCCCGGCGGAGCCAGGCGGAAAGAGCCCTCGCCGCCTGGGGGTTGTGGGCAGTATCCAGCACCACCGTTCTCCCCTCCACCTCCCTCACCTCTCCCCTCCCGGGGAGGAAGGCTTCCCCGAGCCCCCGGCGGATCTCCTCCTCCTTCACTTTCCATCCCCTCTCCTCCAGGGCCTCGAGGAGGGCCAGGGTCACCGCGGCGTTCAAGGCCTGGTGGCCTCCCGGAAGCCGCAGAAAGAGGTTCTCCATTCGCCACCTTCTCCCCCGGTAGTCGAACCGGGTACCCCGGAGGGAGATCTCCCCCACCCGGAAGGAGAAATCCTGCCCTCCGAGCCTGATTTCCGCCCCTGCGGCCCGGGCCGCCTCCTCCAGGGCCTTCCGCACCTCCCGGGGTCCGGGGGCGGCTGCCGCCACCATCCCGGGTTTCAATATGGCCGCTTTCTCCCGGGCGATCCCGGCGAGGGAGCTCCCCAGCACCTCCTGGTGATCGAAGCCGATCAGGCCTATGGCCGCCCCCGCTCCTTTCTCCGGGACATTGGTGGCATCAAGCCTCCCCCCGAGCCCCGTTTCCTGCACCAGCACCTCCGCCCCCAGGCGACGGAAAAGAACGTAGCCCAGGAGGGTCAGGAGCTCGAACTCCGTGGCTTCGGGGGGAAGGCTGGGCTCAAGCTCTAGAAAGGCGGCCCCGAGCTCTTCTCCGGGAGCGGGGCTCCCCTGCCAGAGGAACCTTTCCCCGAGGTCCCTGAGATGGGGGGAGAGGTAGGTTCCCACCCGGTAGCCGGCTTCCAGGAGGCAGGAGGATAGGTAGAGGGAGATGGAGCCCTTGCCATTGGTCCCCGCCACGTGCAGGATCTCGTAGGCTCTTTCCGGATGGTCGAGGTCTTTCAGCGCCGCCCTCATCCTCCCGAGCCCCGGCCGTACCCCAAAGCGGGAGCGGCTCCGGAGCTCCGCCTCCAGGCGGCTTAAGGCCTGAAGGGGTGGATTCCCCGCTCGCATCCCAGGTTCCCGCAGCTTTCCCGGTGCAGGCACTGGGCCCGGAACACCTCATCCTCCCAGCCCTCGCCTCCCGGCTCCCTCCGGAGGCGGAGGGTGACGAAGCCCAACACTCTCTTTCCGGTGTAAGGGCAGAGCCTCTCCACCAGTTGCGACCGGTAATGCTCTTCCTCCATCTTTCCGGGTCTAAAATTAGCCCGTGGGTTCCCTTCGCCTCCTCCGTCTTCTATGGGTTCTGCACATAGGAGGGGTGATCCTCTGGGGAGCAGCCCTTCTTGGCGATGAGCTTTTACCCCTCGCCGCCCGCTCCGTCTCCCCCGCCGACCGGCTGCTCCTCGCCTCCGCCTACCGCCTGGGAGTAGCCCTCTCCGAGCCCCTAACTTTGAGCGCCTACTTCCTCACCGTGATCTCCGGGGCGCTCTCCGCCCTTTTGGGCCCCTGGGGGCTTTTCCGCTGGTACTGGCTTATGGTCAAGTACCTTCTCACCGCCTTTTTGATCTTCACCGGGGAGGTTTTCCTGGGCCCGGCCCGGGTGGAGCTGGCCGCCCTGGCGGCGAGGGGTTTCGACGTCTCCGGGATATCGGTCCAGGCGGCCCTCTGGCGGCGGCTCCACCTGGCGGTGCTCTTCCTCCTTCTGGTTATCTCCCACCTCAAGCCCTGGGGGAAGGTGTCTGAAAGCGAAAGGTGATCACGTCCCCGTCCCTTACCACGTAGTCCCTTCCCTCCAGGCGCAAAAGACCCCTCTCCCGCGCCTCCCGCATGGAGCCGGCCCTTTCCAGGTCGGAGAAGGAGACCACCTCGGCCTTGATGAATCCCCGGGCCATGTGGCTATGGATTTTCCCCGCCGCCTCCCGGGCGGTGGCTCCCTCCCGCAGGGGCCAGGCCCGCACCTCCTCCTCCCCGGCGGTGAGGAAGGAGATGAGGCCCAGAGCCCGGTAGGCGGCCCGGCAGATTCTGGCCACCCCGGGTTCCTCCAGCCCGTAGGCCCGGAGGTACTCCCCCCGCTCCCCGGGAGGGAGGAGGGCGATCTCCCGCTCCACCATCCCCGAGAACTCCACCACCTCCCGCCCCGGGGGAAGGCTATCCTTCCCCGGGTAGCTCCGGGAGAGGAGTTGCTCCTCGGAGAGGTTCACCGCCAGGATCAGGGGCCGGGCGGTGAGGAAGCCGTAGCCCCGGAGAAGTTTTTCTTCCTCCTCGGTGAACCCGAGCTTCTCTATCCTCCGCCCTTCCTCCAGGGTCTCCCGGCAGCGCTCGAGAAGCCGGAGCTGGGTCTCCTCCTCCGGAGAGCGCCTCTTTTTAGCCCGGAGCCGCTCGAGGGCCGATTCCGCCACCCCGAGGTCGGCCAGGATCAGCTCCGTCTCCATCTCCCGGGCGTCCCGGGCGACGTCCGGCTTCCCCAGGGGATGGGGAAGCTCGGGGGTCTCGAAGGCCCGGATGACGTGGCAGAGGGCGTCCACGGCGCGGGCCTCGTTTAAGAACTGGTTCAGGTGCTGGCGGTCGGTGTGGCCCGGGAGGTGGGAGGGGAGGAGGAGGAAGTCCACCTGGGCCGGGGTTACCTTGCGGGGGTGGAAGAGGGAGGCTAAAAAGTCCAGACGGGGGTCGGGTACCTTGGCCGAGCCCAGAAGCATCCTTCCCCTTTCCGTCATCCGGCCCTCGGTGAGAAGCTCGAATAGAGTCCTCTTTCCCGCCTGGGGGAAGCCTATGAGCCCGATCTCCACTCCAGGGAAGATTTTAGCCCGGACCGGGCTCGGGATCCTCCGGTCCGGGCAGGGAGGGATGGTATCCTTTTGGGGGCGATGGAGAAGAGAAGGGTGCGCGTGGTGGTCTCCGGACGGGTGCAGGGAGTGGGCTTCCGCCACGCCGCCCGCTGCCGGGCCCGGGAACTCGGGCTTTCGGGCTGGGTGCGCAACCTCCCCGATGGCCGGGTGGAGGCGGTGGCCGAGGGCCCCGGGGAGCAGGTGGAGGAGTTTCTGCGCTTCCTGGGCCGGGGGCCGGAGGGAGCCTGGGTGATGGCCCTGGAGGTGGAAGATGAGGAGCCCCGGGGGGAGGAAGGACCTTTTGAAGTCCGCATCCGGGGCTGAGAGCTCGGGGGAATTGGAAGAGAGGCGGAAGGCCTTTCTCGGGGGAGGCGGCCCGGAGAAGGTGGCCGCCCAGAGGAAAAAGGGAAAGCTTACCGCCCGGGAGAGAATGGATTTGCTCTTCGATCCCGGCACCTTCCAGGAGCTGGGACTATTTGTCACCCCCCGGGGAGAGGCGGGGGACCGGTTCCTTCCCGGAGACGGGGTGGTGACCGGATACGGCCGGGTGGAGGGAAGACTGGTCTTCGCCTTCAGTCAGGACTTCACCGTCCAGGGGGGAACTTTAGGGGAGGCTCATGCCGACAAGATCTGCCGGGTGCTGGACCTGGCCCTCCGGGCCGGGGCGCCGGTGGTGGGGATAAACGACTCCGGGGGGGCGCGCATCCAGGAGGGAGTCTCCGCCCTCGAGGGCTATGCCCGCATCTTCGCCCGCAACGCCTGGGCCTCCGGGGTGGTGCCCCAGATCTCGGTGATCGCCGGGCCCTCGGCCGGAGGGGCGGTCTACTCCCCGGCCCTCACCGACTTCGTCTTCATGGTGGAGGGGATAAGCTACATGTTCATCACCGGCCCGGAGGTGGTCCGGGCGGTCACCGGGGAGGAGGTTTCCTTCCAGGAGCTCGGGGGGGCGGAGGTGCAGGCCTCAAGGAGCGGTGTGGCCCACTTTCTCTGCTCCTCGGAGGAGGAGTGTTTCCGGAAGGTGCGCCGACTTCTCTCCTATCTTCCCTCCAACAGCCTGGAGGACCCCCCTTTCCTGGAGACGGACGACTCCCCGGAGCGGGAGGACCCGGAGCTCGACCGCCTCGTTCCCCCCGATCCCCAGAAGGGGTACGAGGTACGGGAGGTGGTGGAGCGGATCCTCGACCGGGGGAGCTTCTTTGAGGTGATGGAGCGCTTTGCCCCCAACGCGGTGGTGGGCTTCGGGCGGCTGGGGGGCCGGGCGGTGGGGGTGGTGGCCAACCAGCCCCGCATCCTGGCCGGGTGTTTGGACATAGACGCCTCGGACAAGATTGCCCGGTTTGTCCGCTTCTGCGATTGCTTCAACCTTCCCCTCCTAACCTTTGTGGACACTCCGGGCTACCTTCCGGGCCGGGCCCAGGAACACGGGGGGATCATCCGGCACGGGGCCAAGGTGCTTTACGCCTATGCCGAGGCCACCGTGCCCAAGTTGAGCGTTATTCTGCGCAAAGCTTACGGGGGGGCTTACATCGCCATGTGCTGCCGGGGGCTGGGAGCGGATCTGGCTCTGGCCTGGCCGGGGGCGGAGATCGCGGTGATGGGTCCGGAGGGAGCGGCCCGCATCATCTACCGCCAGGAGCTGGAACAGGCCTCCGACCCGGAGGCGGTGCTCCGGGAGAAGGTGCGGGAGTACCGGGAGAAGTTCGCCCACCCTTATTTCGCCGCCGGCCGGGGTTACGTGGACGACGTGGTGGAGCCCCGCCGCACCCGCTCTCTCCTGATCGCCGGCCTGGGGATGCTGGAGGCCAAGAGGGAGGAGCGGCCGCCGAAGAAGCATGGAAACATCCCCCTCTAGCGAGGAGCTGGCCGCTCTGGCGGCCGTGCTGGCGGTGGTAACCGGGATCTCCGGCCCGGGGTGGGGCGGGGGGCGCCGCGTTCCCGGTGACCATTCCGGCTCTCCCCGCCCGGGATTCTCGCCTTGGGCCTACCACGGGCGGATCCGGCTGGTGGAGGGGAGGAGGCCCGGCGGCCGGAGGGGAGGGAGCCGTCCGGGCGATTGAAGGGCGAGGAGGAGAGATGAAGAGAAGGTTCAGGGTGCGGGTGAACGGCCAGGTATTTGAGGTGGAGGTGGAGGAGGTGGATACGGAGCCGCCCCGGGAGCGCCCGGGGCGGAGGGAGCCGCTCCCCTCCTCCGGAGAGGAGACCATCTCCGCCCCCCTCCCCGGACTGGTGGTGGAGGTGCGGGTGAGGGAAGGGGAGGAGGTGGAGGCGGGACAGGTGCTTTTGGTACTCGAGGCCATGAAGATGGAGAACGAGATCCCCTCTCCCCGGGCGGGCCGGGTGTCCCGGGTGCTGGTAAGGCCAGGGGAGGCGGTCAATGTGGGGGATCCTCTGGTGGTTCTCGAAGCCCGCTGAAAGGCAGGAAGCCTTGCGCTACGTCTTCCTTTTGGGTCTCGTCAGCCTTCTCCAGGACGTGGCCAGCGAGATGATCTTCCCCCTTTTGCCCTTCCTCCTCACGGCGGAGATGGGGGCGCCGGGAACGGTGGTGGGCCTGGTGGAGGGTCTGGCCCGGTGGCTGTCCAGCCTGAGTCAGGTAGCCTCGGGCCGCCTTTCCGACCTCTGGGGGCGGAGGCTGCCCATAGTGCGCCTGGGCTACACCCTCTCCGCCCTAGGAAAGGCCTTTCTGCCCTTTGCCTCCGTCTGGCCCACCGTGCTTTTCGGCCGAAGCCTGGACCGAATAGGGAAGGGGGTACGGGGAGCTCCCCGGGATGCTCTTTTGGCCGCCGTCACCGAAGACCGCCTGCGGGGGCGGGCCTACGGCTTGCACCGGGCTCTGGACAGCCTGGGGGCGGTGCTGGGGGTGGCGTTCTCCTTCATCCTCCTTGCCCATTGGGGAAGAAGGGAAATCCTCCTTCTGGCCCTGATCCCGGCGGTGGGAGCCGTTTTGATCCTCTTTCTCCTCCAGGAGCCCCCCTCCCGGCCGAGCCGCCAGTCTGTCCGTCTTCTTCCTCTTCCTCGGGTCTTTTTTCCCTTCCTCCTTTTCCTCTTCCTCATCACCCTGGCCGACCTGAGCGAGCAGTTCCTCCTCCTCCGGGCTCGCTCGCTCGGTTTCGGGGAGCGGGAAGCGGTGGGGCTTTACTTCGTCTTTTCCCTCTTTTATGCCCTCGTGGCCTACCCGGCCGGCTTTCTCTCCGATCGGGTGGGAAGGGCTCCGGTACTGATCGGAGGATACGCCTTCTCTGCCCTGGTTTATCTCGGCTTCGGCCTTGTTCCCTCCCCCCATCTGCTGTGGCTCTTTTTTGCTGCCCAGGGCGCCTACCTTGGCCTGGCCGCCACCGTGGAGAGGGCGGTGGTGGCGGGGTCAGTGCCCTTTGAGTCCCGGGGGACGGCGCTCGGACTCTACCACGCCGCCACGGGCACCGGGCTCCTTCTGGCTTCGGTGATAGCCGGCCTCCTCTGGGACCGGTTCGGCCCCCGGGCCCCCTTCTTGTTTGCCGGGGGGATCACCCTGGTTCTCCTCCTTCCCACCGCCCTGAGCCTGCGGGCTCTCCGGGTGCAGAGGAGTTAGCTCCGTGGTATCTTCTTCGAGGATGCCGGGACCGGGAATCCTGGATAAGCTGGAGGATATCCTCTCCCGGGGGGAGGAGGATGTGCGGAAGGCCGGCACTCTCGAGGAGCTAGAGGAGGCCCGGCTCCGCTATCTCGGCCGGAAGGGGGAGCTGACCTCCCTTCTCCGGAGCCTGGGCTCTTTGCCCCCCGAGGAGCGGAGGAAGGCGGGAAGGCGGCTCAATGAGTCCAAGGAGCGCCTGGAGACCCTCTTCGGGGAGAGGGAGAGGGAGCTCAGGCTCCGGGAGAGAGAGCGGGAGCTTCAGGCGGAGGCGCTGGACGTTACCCTTCCCGGGAGAAGGCCCGGGGTGGGGCGGGAGCATCCCCTGCGCCGGGTGTGGTCCCAGGTGGTGGAGATCTTCCGGGGGCTGGGGTATGAGGTGTACGAAGGGCCGGAGGTGGAGTACGACTACTACAACTTCGAGGCCCTGAACATCCCCCGGGGACATCCGGCCCGGGAGATGCAGGATTCCTTCTACCTGACCCCTGAAGTGCTCCTCCGCACCCACACCTCCCCGGCCCAGATCCGCTTCATGCGCTCCCGCGCCCCCCGCCTTCCGGTGCGCATGATCTCTCCGGGGCGGGTCTTCCGGCGGGACGACGACGCCACCCACTCCCCGGTCTTCCACCAGGTGGAGGGGCTGCTCGTGGACCGGGGGGTGTCCTTCGCCCACCTGAAGGGCACCCTTTTGGCCTTCGCCCGGGGTCTTTACGGGCCGGAGGCCAGGATAAGGCTCCGCCCGAGCTACTTCCCCTTCACCGAGCCCAGCGCCGAGGTGGACATCTCCTGCGCCATCTGCCGGGGGGAGGGGGGAAGCTGCCGTACCTGCAAGGGGAGCGGCTGGCTGGAGGTGCTGGGCGCGGGCATGGTCCACCCTGAAGTGCTCCGAAACGGGGGCTACGATCCCCGGGAAGTCACCGGGTTCGCCTTCGGGATGGGGCTGGAGCGGCTGGCCATGCTCAAGTGGGGGGTGGATGACCTGCGCCTCTTCTTCCAGAACGACCTCCGCTTCCTCCGCCAGTTCTGACATGCGCGTGCCCTGGAGCTGGCTTTCGGAGTTTCTGGATCTCCCGGTGGGCCCGGAGGAGCTGGCGGAAAGGCTCACCCGGCAGGGAGTGGCGGTGGAGGCTCTGGAGAAGCCCTTTCCCTCCCTTCCCGGGGTGGTGGTGGGGAGGATCCGGGCGGTGGAGAGGCGGCCGGAGCTGGAGAGGCTTTATGTCTGCCGGGTGGAGGCGGGGAAGGAACTCCTGACCATCGTGTGCGGGGCCCCCAACGTGCGGGAGGGGCTGCTTTGCGCCGTGGCCCTTCCGGGAACGGTGCTGCCGGGGGGCCAAGCCATCTCCCGCCGCCTCTTCCGGGGGGTGCCCTCGGAGGGGATGATCCTCTCCGCCCGGGAGATGGGGCTTCCCGATCCCACGGGGGGGACGGGCATCCTGGAACTCGGGGGGGATTTCCCTCCCGGAACCCCGGTGGCCGGAGCCCTGGGCCTTGAGGATACGGTCCTGGTGCTGGACCTCACCCCCAACTACGCCGCCCACTGCCAGTCCGTCCTGGGGGTGGCCCGGGAGGCGCTTCTGGCCCTCCGCGATCTCCTCCCCCCGGAGGCCCGCAGGTTGAGGATGCCCCCGGTGGAGGAAAGGCCGCTTGGGGAGGAGGGGGTGCCCGGGGTGACCGTCGTCCATCCCCATCTCTCTTCCCGCTACGTGGGGTTGGTGGTGGAGGGGGTGAGATGGGCTCCCGCCCCTTACCGGATGCAGTTGCGCCTCCAGGCGGCGGGGATCCGGCCCATCTCCAATATTGTGGATGTGACCAACTACGTTCTTTTAGAGCTCGGCCAGCCCCTCCACGCCTTTGACCGGGGAAAGCTCCGAGGCGGGGTGGAGGTGCGCCTGGCCCGGCCCGGGGAGAGGATTTTGTGCCTTGACGGCCAGGAAAGAGAGCTCGAAGCGGAGGACCTGGTGATCGCCGATCAGGTGGGACCCGTGGCCATAGCCGGGGTGATGGGCGGGGAGGAGACCGGAGTGGGGGAGGAGACTCAAGCGGTCTTTCTGGAGGCGGCCCACTTCTCCCCCGAGTCCATCCGCCGCACCTCCCGCCGCCTGGGGCTCCGGACCGAGTCCTCCCTGCGCTTCGAGAGGTGGGTGGACCCGGATATCACCGCCCTGGCGGCCCGCCGGGCGGCCAGGCTTCTTGAGGAGACGGCCGGAGGCAGCCCGAGAGGGATGAGGGACGAGCGGCCGGTGGTCTTCCCCCGGAGGGAAATCGAGGCCCGGGAAGATTTTATTCGCTCCTTCCTGGGGGCGGAGATCCCCCGGGAGGAGGCCCGGGAGATCCTGGCCCTTTTGGGTCTGGGGGTGGAGGAGAGGGAGGGCCGCTTTCTGGTCACCGTTCCCTCCTGGCGGCCGGACCTCTCCCTGGAGGTGGACCTGGCCGAGGAGCTGGCCCGGGCCTGGGGGTACGACCGCATACCGGCGGAGATCCCTCCCTTCCCCGTCCCCGGCTCCCCTCCCTCTCCCCGGGAGCGGTTCGAGGAGGAGGTGCGCCGGTTTTGCCTGGGGGCCGGACTCTGGGAGACGGTCACCTACTCTTTCACGGGACCCCGCTCTCTCCGGCTCTTCGGTTCCCCGCCGGCCATCGCCCTCTCCAACCCCCTGCGGGAGGAGCACTCCCTCCTGCGCCCCCTTCTCCTCCCCTCCCTCCTCGAGGTGGCCGACCACAACTTCCGGGTGGGGGAGCGGGACTTCCTCCTCTTCGAGGTAGGGAGGGTCTACCTGCCGCCAATAGAGGGCATGGGACCAAGAACTGTAGACCGGGGGCCGGTAGAGGAGAGGCGGCACCTGGCTTTTCTGCTCGGCGGCCGGCGGGAGCCCCCTCACTGGTCGGGCGGCGAAGAAGAAGCGGATTTCTTCTCCGCCAAGGGCATCCTGGAGGAACTGGGGGAAAGGCTGGGGGTGGAGCTCTCCTTCCGACCCGCCTCCCCTCCCGGATTTCACCCCGGCCGGGCGGCGGAGGTGTTTTTCGGGGAAAGACGCCTTGGAGTGGTGGGGGAGCTGGACCCGGAGGCCGGGGAGGCCTTCGATCTGCCCCCGCGGGTGCAGGCGGCGGAGCTGGATCTGGACCTTCTATTCGAGCTTTTGCCCCCCCATCCGGGTTTCCGTCCTCTACCCCGCTTCCCCGCCGTGCACCGGGACATCTCCTTCGCCGTCCCCCGGGAGACGCCTTACGAGGTCTGGCGGGAGGCGGTCCTTTCGGCAGGCGGCCCCTGTCTTGTGGCCGCCCACCTCTTCGACGTCTATGAAGGGCCTCCCGTGCCCCCGGAGTACCGGAACCTGGCCTTCTCCCTTCGCTTCCAGTCCGAGGAGCGGTCGCTCACCGACGAGGAGGTGGAGCGGTGGCTGGAGGAGCTACGGGCAGCCCTTCGCCGGAAGGGGGCTCTGCTTCGCTCCTAGGTCCCTTCCCGCCCCGGGAAATCGGCACCATGGAGGAGGCGGTCTCCTTCCTCTACCGCTCCTTCCGCCGGGCCCTGCCGTTTGTGAAGGGCCGGCGGGACCGGGAGAGGAGGCGGCCCTCCCATACAAGACTGCTCCTCGACCGCCTGGGTTCTCCGGACCGGGAGATGGAGGCGGTGGTGGTTACCGGGAGCAAGGGCAAGGGCTCCACCTCCGCCTTTTTGGCCTCCTTCCTGCAGGCGGCCGGGTTCCGGACCGGGCTCTTCACCGGCCCGCACCTCGTCTTTTTCGAGGAGCGGATCCGGGTGGACGGCCGGGCCATACCGGAGAAGGATTTCATCCGCCTGTCCCGGGCCGTCGAGCCGGAGGCGCGGCGGATAGAGGCCGCTTTGCCCCCGGGGGAGTACCTGGGCCCGGTGGGGCTCCTGCTCGCCCTGGCCCTGCTCTGGTTCCGGGAGAGGGGGGTGGAGGTGGCGGTTCTGGAGTGCGGAAGGGGGGGGCGCCACGACGAGGTGCCGGTGGCCCGCCACCGCTGGGCGGTGATCACCCCGGTGTGGGAGGAGCACCGGGAGGAGCTGGGCCCCTCTCTCCGGGAGATCGCCCGGGAGAAGGCCGGGGTGATCACCCCGGAGGTGGAGGAGGTCTACTCCGCTCTTCAGCGGAAGGAGGTGCTGGAGGAGCTGGCGGCCGAAGCCCGGGAGAGGCCTCTTTTTGTCCTGGGCCGGGACTTCTCCCTGCGCCTCCGGGACAGGGGGCTTGAGGGAGTATCGGTCTGGGTCTCCTTCAACGACCTGGAGTGGGGGCTCGAGAGCCTCCTTCCGGGGAGGCACCAGGGCCGGAACCTGGCCCTGGCCCTCTTCGCCGCCCGCCGCATCGCGGAGCGCCTCGGCCGGCCGCTCGAGGAGGAGAGGGCCCGCTCGGCCGCCCGGCGGGTCCGCTTCCCCGGGCGCTGCGCTATACTGGAGCTCGAACCGCCCGTGCTTCTTGACGGGGCGGTCCACCGCCGCTCGGCCCGGGAGGTGGTCCGCCTCCTGAAGAGATTTCCCCCTCCCCGGGGGGCGGTGGTGGCGGTCCCCGAAGATAAGGACTGGCGGGGGGTGGTCTCCGTGCTGGGACCGGAGGTGGATTTCCTCTGCTTCACCCGGCCCGGGAGAAACCCCTTTCTCCGCTTCCCGGACCGGGCTCCGGAATGGGCCCGGGAAAAGGGGTTTCTGGCCTGGGAGGAGGAAAGGGTGGAGACGGCGGCCAAGGCGGCCCGGGAAAGACTGGGGAGGAAAGGGGTCCTGGCCGTGGTGGGAACCCAGTCGCTGGTGGGGGAGGCCCTGGCCCTCTGGGGTGAGGATCCGCGGAATCTCTGGTAGGGAGGGGAGCCTCCCTCGCCCTCATCCCCCCTCCCCCACCTTCCGGGTGGGGATCCGGAATCTCTGGTAGGGAGGTGAGCCCGTGTTCCAGAATATAGGGCCACTCGAGCTCCTGATCATCCTGGCGGCGGCCCTCCTGATCTTCGGCCCCTCCCGGCTTCCCGAGCTCGGCCGCTCGCTGGGCCGGACCCTGCGGGAGTTCCGGCAGGCGGCCCGGGAACCGGTGGAGGAGCTGAAGCGGACTCTGGTCGAGGAGAAAGAACCGTCGGAGGAGCAGAAAAGGCCCCTTTCCCGGGAGGAAGAGGGGAAAGCGGGGTAGCCCCCATGGAGCGGAAGAAGGTGGCCGCCCTCTTCCGGGAGATGGCCGATCTCATGGACATCCTGGGGGAGGAGAGGGGAAAGGCGGCGGCCTACCGGAAGGCCGCCTATTCCCTGGAGTCCAGCGAAGTGGACCTGGACCGGCTGGCGGCGGAGGGCAGGCTCCAGACCATACCCGGCGTCGGCCCCAACCTGGCCAGAAAAATAGAGGAAATCCTCGAGACGGGTACGGCCCGCCACCTGGAGAGGCTCCGGTCCCGCGTCCCGGAGGGGGTGTGGCGTCTTACCTCCATCCCCGGGGTGGGGCCGCGCACGGCGGGGCAGCTCTACCGCTCCCTGGGCATCGCCGATGCCGACGACCTGGAGAGGGCTCTCCGGGCGGGAACCCTGCTCACCTTGGGGGGTTTCGGGGAGAAGAGGGTGCAGGCCATAGCCCAGGGGCTGGAGCAGCACCGCCGCTACGCGGGGAGGTTCCTTCTGAGCGCCGGCCGGCGGGCGGCGGAGGAGGCCCTGCGCTTCGTGCGGGAACTCCTGCCCGGTTGCCGGGCGGAGGTGGCGGGGAGCCTCCGGCGGGGCCAGGAGACGCTGGGAGACGTGGATTTGGTGGTGGCCTTTGAGCGGTGGAGGGAGGCGGTCTCCCTCCTCGAGGGGCGGGGAGCCCGGAGAAAGGAGCCCGAGGGGGAGGGGTACGCCCGGCTGGGACTGGCCTTTCCGGAGAGGCTGGAGGTGGAGGTGTACCTGGTTCCCCCGCCGGCCTTCTGGGGGGCGCTCCTCTATTTCACCGGCTCCCGGGCCCACCTGAGCTCGCTTGAGCGCCGGGCCGGAGAACGGGGGCTCGGGCTCACTCCTCTGGGTCTCCGGGGCTCAGGAGGGGAGCTTTTGCCCGCGGCCTCCGAGGAGGAGCTCTACCGGCTCCTGGGTCTTCCCTTCATTCCCCCGGAGCTCCGGGAAGGGGAGGGGGAGGTGGAGGCGGCGGAGGAGGGAAGGCTTCCGCGCCTTCTGGAGTCTTCTGATCTCCGGGGAGACCTGCACGTTCACACCTCCTGGTCTGACGGGTCGGCCTCGGTTCTGGCCATGGCCCGGGCGGCGGCGGAGAGGGGCTACGAGTATCTGGCCATCTCCGACCACTCCCGCTCCCTGGCCGTGGCCCGGGGTCTCGACGGGAGGAGACTTGCCGAGCAGGCCGGGGAGATAGAGGCGGCGGAGGAAAAGCTCCGGGAGGAGGGCTTCGGGATCCGGATCCTCCGGAGCGCCGAGGTGGACATCCTGAAGGACGGCCGGCTCGACCTCGATCCCGGGACCCTGGCCTCCCTGGACCTGGTCACCGCCTCCGTCCACTCCGCCCTCCATCAGCCCCGGGAGGAGCTCATGGCTCGCCTGGAGCGGGCTTTCTCCTCTCCCTGGCTGGACATCCTGGGCCATCCTACCTGCCGCCTTCTCGGCCGGCGGGGGCCGGCGGAGGTAGATCCAGAGCGCCTTTTCGCTTGGGCGGCGGAGGAGGGGGTGGCGCTGGAGATCAACTCCTCCCCCGACCGGCTGGACCTCCCCTCCGCCCACCTCCGGCGGGCCAGGGAGCTGGGGGTGCGCTTCGTCATATCCACCGATGCCCACGATCCGGAGGGGCTGGGGGACGTGGAATACGGGGTGCTCACCGCCCGGCGGGGGTGGCTCGGGCCGGAAGACGTGCTGAACACCCGGCCTTGCGAGTCGCTTCTCTCCTCCCTCCGCCGCAGAAGGTGCACTTGAGCTTCGATGCCCAGAGCCGGAGGGGCTGGGGGATCGGGCTCTAAACATTTTTCCGGCTCTTCTCGATAAGATGCCCCGGGGGGTGGAAACATGGTACTGGTCCGGGAACTGGGAGATGCCCGGCACCGCTGCATCCTCTGCCGGGAGAGAGCCCCTGACCTGCGCATCGAGCTGGGTTCCCGCGCCTGGGTGGTCCACCGGGCCTGCGCGGAGTTTTTGGCCCGCATTCCGCTGGACACGCGGCAGTACGTTCCCTTCCCGCCCGGGCTCCGGGTGCAGAACGTGGTGACCGGGCACGTGGGTACGGTGAAGGCGCTGAACGGCTCGGTGGTTCACGTGAGCTGGGAATAGGCCCGTCGC
>Ga0197143_1000558_pt1 | contig 38905 bp, 41 predicted proteins | sample GBS70_MetaG_FD_148603 | JGI IMG/M metagenome (GOLD analysis project Ga0197143, IMG submission 148603) | Sediment microbial communities from Great Boiling Springs, Gerlach, Nevada, United States - GBS 70_MetaG | ecosystem: Environmental > Aquatic > Thermal springs > Hot (42-90C) > Sediment... | reverse complement strand
GGAGCAGCCATACTACCTGAGCTGGACAACCTTCCTCGGAATATTGCTGATACTGCTGGGTCTAGCGGTCATAGCAATACCGGTACTGGCCCGTTATTTCACAAACCTCGAAAAAATACATCCACTATTCCTAATAGGGTACAGGACCGACGGCCTCTTCATAGGAACATCCCCGATACTGATAATAGCTCTGCTCCTGATTTACCTATTTATAAGGGCCCTGAGCTAGCTCTTCTTCCCCGCGAGAGCCTTGGCCGCCTGTTCGAGAACCTTTTTCCCGGCAGGGGTTAAAACCCTGCCCTTGCGGGGAACTGTGGCAACAAGGCCAGCCCCCTCAAGCTGCTGGAGAATCTTTCTCACAACGGCCCCGCTTCCGCGGGCGAAGTAGGGAGGGCTCATGCCGGGCCTGTGTCTGCCGCCGTAGAGCTTCCTCATCCTCGAGACACCTATGGGCCCTCTCAGGTAGAGCTTCCTCAAAATCGAAGCAGCCCTCACAAACCACCAGTCAGGGTTTTTGGGAGGCTCCTCCCTTGCGACCGAGGTCTTGGCAAACATAGCCCAAGCAGGTGGTTTGACTGATGTGTTTGCCTTAAGGTATGCGGCAACCCTGTCTATCAGCCTCCCGGCCTCGACTGAGCGAACTATGTCTACCAACCTGTAATGCAGCCGTCCAGTCATTATTTAAAAATATTTGGTAAACAGACTACCTCATATATGGATAATACTCCCAGCATAGTGGCATGAGCACCCACAATCGTAAGCGTTGAACAGTCCCCTTCTGCGATTCTCCGAGACAATACCCTACTCACCACCCCCATAATCGAGGTCTATGTCTTGCCGGGATAGAGTTACCTATGGTTGAGCGGGAGTTACTGTAGAGGTATCCTAGAAGGTTAAGGGCAGTGCTTAAAATCGTGCACACGCTTTCCGTCCAGGATTTTCTTAGGGTTGCAAGAAGGGTCTGCGGCTATGCTGTCAGGCTCTACGAGGAGGCAGGTTTTCATGTCCAGATGCCTCCGAAGAACAGTATCAAAAAAGGCTTCTCATCTTAAATAAAAGTTGATAGAGACAAAGCCAGTGTCCGGGTTAGGCTTTAAATACCCTCAAAGGGTGTTTCTTCCAGACCTGGCAATTATAGGAACCCCAGCCCATAATAACCTTAATCCGGACACTACCGACCCCACTTTGGAAAACATTAATTATCGGCGGCAAAGGAGCAATTGACAGGAGGGGGCACGCTTGCCTAATACGATAAAGCACAGGCTCTACTTGTTTAGCGACTATCTTTTGATACTGTTCTTCGCCTTCGTCATAACCACATTTTATACCCTTGGCGGAGTGTTATCGCTTGGATTGATTCTAGTCGTTGTGGGACTTCTCGCAGCCTTCATATCAATGGCCAAGGGGCCTGATATCTTAATCATAATGACCGTGGTCTCCCTATTCTTGGTTGCTGTATCATTCCTTGTGGGCGGTGTGGCCGGCCTCGTAATCGCTGTACTTGTAGGCATAGCAGTTTCCACGAGGGGGTTGGTGCGGCTGAAAACCAACATCAACACCCTCGTTGTAGTTGTCGTAATAGTTGCTGGATGCGTGGCCGCCTTCCTGTTCATTCCCGAATTCTACAAACTCATCGTGTTCGGAGCGGCTGGTTTGGTGGACCTCGGACTCCTGTTCTATTCCGGCAGAATATCACCCTATGTTTTACAACTGTTTTTCACGTCGCCAAAACAGGCCGCCCACATATTGAGGATGAGGGTGAGGTCTGCATGGGAGGCGGGTACTACAGCCCCAGAATCCCCCGCGGCAGAGGTTCAAGCACCCCCTCCACCTGAGACGGCCCAGACGAAGGCTCGCGAGCCGCTTCCGCCTCCAACTCCTCCACCTTCTCCACCTCCACCCCCGCCACCAGTCACACAGACTGCTGTCAACGAAAAAATATCCACACTCATAAACCGCTACTTAGGCCTTCTCTCAACGCTTGAAAACAGCTACAGGGACGGGAAGATAAATGATAAAGTTTATGCGAGGCTGAAGGACGAATACGTTAGAAAGCTGAAAGACTTAGGATATGAGGTAACCACATCTTAGGACAATGAATTAGACCTGAAAACAACTCTGTCAGGAACACAGACTGACAGGCGATACCATGCATTTGATGAATTCGATGAACGGCGTGAATAGCTCTCTTAAAAAATTTATATCCCACTATTCCTTTCCCTCAACCGGTAGAGGTTGTCTATTACAACTGATGACTTTTTTCTAATACGTTATCTCGGGAGCCTACCACGGAGAAACAACAGGGTTAGGGTTGAAATGGCGAAGCTAGCTGAGGCCACGGGAGCCGATGAAGGTAAGCTGCTGGAGAAGCTCGTCTTTCTTCAAGCACTAGGCCTGATTTCAATAAGCGGGATACCGAAAGATGATGCAATCAAGTCAAAACTCGTCCAACTGATAAGACAGATCGATTACAGATTCCTCGCCGGAAAGCTCTCAGAAGTCGACTACGACAACATGAGGAGAGCCGCCACAGAGCTTATTTTAGGGATAGAGGGGTCGTCCCTCAAGGATGTCCCACCATCACCCATACTTATGGGCGAGCTGATAAGAAGAAGGTCACAGCTCATATCCTCGTTACTAAATCTCCTAAACTCAAAAGACTATGACCATAAAACGGTCGACGAACTAGTAAAAAGCCTTAGAGAAATTGAGGTAACGGTCGAAGAGATCGAGGGGAGGGGAGGAGCTCTCGGAAGCGACATGTTTGTAGGGCTGAAAACAATAAGGGAAAAGCTTGAAGAAGACCTGTTGAGGACGCTTATAGGCGAGCTCGACCGTGGCAGGCTGGAGGCAACAGCATCGCAGACTGAGGAGACACTTGAAGAGATGGTCCAGGCCCTTGGAAAATACTTCCTGACAGAGGCTGCTGAAACCATGGTACCCCCCTTCCTTGAAGTCGAGCTGGAGCTCCTCAGGGCGAGGCTAAACCTAGGAGAGATCTCGAAAGATGAATACAACTACCTCTACCAGGATTTATTGAGGAAGGCTAAAACAGATGTGGCCGGGGGGGCGGAGGCACACCTAAAGGTGATAGAGGCTAGCGTAACACAGCTTAAAGAACAGCTTGAAGCATTAAAGGCTCTTAGGACTCGTGACCAGAAGATCGACAAACCACTTTTAGAGGCGATGGAGTCTAGGACGCAGAGGGCCCTTCTCCTGCTGGGGGATATCAGCGACGAGATTAAAAGGATAAACAAGCTTCTAGAACAGGTCAGGCCCTCTGCGTAATAGCTGTAAAGTTGCTATTAACCTGTCTCAATGTTTCGATAACCTGGAAGAATTCCTGTCCAGCCATCTGAAACTCCGCCTTCATCTTGTCATACGCTGCGGCGGCCTGCTCCCAAACGGGTAAAAGGTCGGTAACCCTCGCCTTGATGTTAAGAAGGGTGTCCAAAAGGTCTTGTTCAGCGTTGCGGTAAATTTCCAGAAGCTCCTCGTTTTCCTCAAACTTAACCCCAAGCTTTGAAGATGTCTCCTCAATGTTTTTACGCCCATCCTTAAACCTGTTCAAAATCCTTACAGTCTCTGCAACCAGCCCGTTCAACTCATTAACGAGTTCCCTCACCTCTCTCGCCACGTCCAAAGTTTCCTTGACCACCGATGTCGCGACCCTATTATAGACCTCTCTACTGACTAAAGCTTTCGTCTCCATAAGTTTGAACAGTTTATTTAGCTGAGTGTTGAAGTTTTTACACTTGTCTGCGTAATCTGGGAGCCTTATCCCGAGCTGTCGAGGCGGCTCAACCTTTAGCACCCTGCCCATTAACCAGACCTTTTTGAATTCTGTGAGCAACGCGTCGTAAGGTTTCAGGCCTAAGAAGTTTGTGATCCTCACTTTTGCCAGCTCGTAATCGTAGAATAGTAAAAAATCTGATGGGGCGGTGAGTTTAAGAAGCCCCGCATCTTCAAGACCCACAAACGTTTCCAACATATCCCAAACATCTATGCCGAGTCTGAACTCAAAGGCCTCAGGGTTAAAGTAAAGGACCTTACCAAACCTTCTAGGGTCGGTGAGCAACATCCAAACTACTCTCCCTGCCTCCAAATCACCCCACCAGCAGATCGAATCTGGCGAATTTTTCACAACGCCAGCATTTTTCCTTACGGCTTGCCAACAGTTTTGCACAGTCTTGGTGATATGGGGTGAGACATACCGGACAGAAAACACCAGCCTCCGGTTTGACCTCCTCCTTATCAATAGGACATTCCAATGGCCCTAAGAGACTCTCTATCTTATCCAACAACACTATCTCCCAGCCGCCGTAATCTGTAAACGTCAACTGCCGGATGTAGGGTCTGTAGTCACCCACAACCTCGACCTTTATCCTCTTAAGCATCTTCTCTAACAACCCGTCGGCCACAAAATGCCACAACACCCATCCTATTTTAGCGTTATCAATCCAAGAATTGTTTTCAGGAAAAACAGTAAATCAGTCGTCGAGGATAGGCCATGCTAGTTTCTGCATCGGTTAAAAAAATCAAAGCTGTTGTTTAAGATCGTACTACGACTGTAAACGGCCCATATGCCTTGGCCTTTGAAAAGACTATGACGTTGACAGGCTTTCCTACCTCGCCTTGACAAGACCCGGTGAAACTCCTGGACTCACCTTGCGCGACTTTAGCCCCACCCGCGCCTAAGGGGTTGACTGCACTACCGGCTGCTGGTGGTGCATCGCCCGGCAGATAACATGCAACACCCGTTATCTCCGCATCAATGCTACCCACATTTGTTACCGTGAAGACAACATTTCCTCCCGAAACATCGATTGGACCTATTCTGAGTTCTTCAACAGGCCTCGGTGTAAAGAACTGCCATATCATCAACGCCATCGCGATACCAATGACCACCAAAAGGATAGTAGTAACGGCCTCGCTTATTCCACGTCGCGCACTATTTCCTTTACGCATCGAATATCCGACAGATTACTGATATATAAATTTTTGGTAGAATTCAGGCCGAACAAACATTGTACAACCTCGTAAAAGCCATTACAGCCAAACCTCTAAAAATTTTTAAACAACTGTTTCAGTGAATCAAGCGAGGTCCCTGAGTTGATTATAACATTAAACGAGTTAACAACAAAACGTAGCGTCCGACTCGAGGTTGAGCCCGGGCATACCGTCCGCGCAGTCGTGGAGGAGGTTTTGAAGACTCTAAAAATCCCGCCCACCACAACATACAGACTTGTCCTAGGAGGGAAAGAGATCGGGCCGGAGCTTTTCGAAAAGACCCTCGGCGAGTTGGGCATAGGCGACGGCGCCATCATGGACCTAGTCCCTAGACCTGTCGGAGGGGCAGCATTGCCGCAGGACAAGCTTCTGAAGAGGCTTAGCCGCGAGGAGGCTGAAATGAAACAGCAGGGTCTGCAGTTTAAAAGACATGAGATATGGAGGTCGTTAAACTTTCCGATGGTTTACAGTCTTGGCTACGAGACTTTGGATGTTGCTGTTAACTATTCTGTGGACTTTAACGCACGTGGCTTTATACTGACCAAAAAGGGTGTGGTTGAACAGCTCAACCACACTGCAAACATATACGTGCTAAGATTCTATCCTTATCTCGACCCGAAATACGGTGCACCGATTAGGATTTTCTGGGAGAGCAACATATTCCACCCAAACATCTGTCCGGGGCCGAAATACGGGGGGAACGGGCTGGTCTGCTGGAAGATGATTAGGGAGTGGGGGAAAAACTTCTCCATAGCAACACTGGTCAAGAGCCTACAGCTCCTAGTGGAGAACCCGAACCCAGACGACTCGCTTAACAACATCCCGATCTGTGTACAGGCTTCAGCCTTTTTCAAGGAGAATCCACACCTGATGAGCACTTTAAGACCTGAGAAGGTAGGAGGGCCGCGGGTAGTCGGTTAGAATAGTAGCAGGAGAAGATGTCGTCGTCAAAACCTTTCCCAGTTTACATCGAGTTGAAGGCGGTGGTTGAGGCTGTGTCGCATGCGCTAGAGGGCTTTCCAAGCGAGGTTATCGGTTTCCTAGTCGGCATGCCGTATGAATGGGGTGGCGAGACCTATGTATATATCACGGCTACGTTGAGGGGGAAGGCTGTGGCTTCAGAAACCCATGTGGAGTTCGCTGACGACAGTTTGGGCGAGGTCGTGCAAAGTTTGAGGGAGAACCATCCGGACTCCGTGCTGGTGGGCTGGTACCACTCCCATCCAGGCTACGGCTGCTTCCTCTCACCCACAGATCTGGCATCGCATGTAAGCTGCTTCACAATGCCCTACCACGTGGCTATGGTTGTTGATCCTGTGAAGCGGGAGATGGCTTTTTTCAGGGTCAGGTCTATTTCCGAATACGAGCAAATCTGTTCTGCAGTGGTTAGGAGGAAGGTGCATGGTTAAGGTTGTCGAGGTGGCGGGTCCTGAGATATTGAAGCGGCAGCCCCCATCAGAGCCTTTCTACGAGGTTGTGGCCGTGGACCTTGAAGCAGATGGCTACGACATCACCGAGATAATAGACATCATAAAAGGGAGAAAACCTAGCAAAGAGGAACAGATGAAACAAGACGGTTGAGTTCGTGTAAGAAACCCTATCGGCTCCTGACCTCTGAAAGCACCTCCCTCTCCAAAACTTCCAACTCCTCGTCAAGCTCCTCTAGAAGCTTTTGAGATGTTTCAGATTGAGGGAGTTTTGACATGTAGGATAATGCAAGCTGTATCTCATGCGAGACTACCTTTCCTATCTCCTCTATGATGGTTTTCAGGTCGGAGGCACCCGTCCTAAACTCCTTCATAAGTACAGCTATGTCGTCTCCAACATAGCACGCCAGCTTGGCCCATTCATCCCGTCCCTCGAAAATACGTCTCGCAACTTGGAGTGTTTCCGCCTCAACCAAGGCCAGCTTCATGAGGGTGTCGGCCTGCGCCACATCGCTCATACTGTACAGGATTCCGGAGGCGGTGACAAGCCTTAGGAAAAATTTTTGGAGACCGCCGGCCTCGACGGCGTTTCTGGGTATTGTGTGGGTTGCTTGAAGGATTGACAATGCGATGTTGGACCTCAGCCTGAGCAGTGAGGCTGCTATCTTCGTCAATGATTCATTATATGTTCCATGTCCAGCCACAAGCTTATGCACATTCTTCGTAAGCAACGACTTGAATTCCTCTAATGCTGAGAGTGTTTCAGAAAGTGAATGCAAACTTGTGTCCTGTACGAGCGGTGAGTCAATGACGTAGACGACGACGGGTGGTGGTAGTATGTACCGTTCTACGCTAACGACCTTCGGTCTATCGCCCCTGCCCCTTTTCATTGAACCATGTTGTATTCTAGAAGCTATAAGTTTTACATGCCTGCTGAAAGCCGGATTTACTGCTATGTTCCAATTTTATGTTGCGAAAAATTTTTATGCTTCTTCCTACTTCCTCTACCAAGTTTGAAAGGTAGGGCGGCTTCTGGTGAGAAGTATTCCGGATATATTCAGATTAGGTTTAAGCGCTGGGATGTTCCGAAGGATTTTGAAATAATAGAGAAATATAAGCTGGGGTTTAGTGAAGTCTGTATCGGCCGTGAGCCGACCAGCCCGACGTTAAAGTATGCCGTCCAAGACCCGCCGGTCAGTGAGGAGGAGCTTACAAAGTTAGGCATTCTGGCGGGCGAGCTGATATACACCGCAAAGTCGCAGCAGGATTTCACGAGACAGAAGTTTGAGGAGGTGCTTAAGCAAAGAAACCTCTACAGCCCGATTCTGATGCATTACATAGAGAGGGAGCTCTGGGGGTACGGCCCTCTGTCCGCCGTCATGACAGACCCTAAGGTCGAGAACGTCGAGTGCAACAAGGCTGACACTCCCCTGACGGTTACGCACACGGACTACGGCAGGATAGAGTCTAACATGGTCTTCTCCACCGACGAGTTGGACAGGTTGGTGATGAAACTTGCGCACCTAGCGGGGAAGAGCGTCTCGGTCTTCAAACCCTTCCTAGACGGGGTTACAATACCTGGGGGCCACAGGTATACATGCACCTACAGGACCGAGATCTCCGCCAGCAGCACCTTCACTGTGAGAAAGTTCCCCGAAAAACCATGGACCATTACAAAGCTTCTCCTAAACGAAACCATAACACCAGAGATGGCCGCATGGATATGGTTGATGGTTGAGACGAGGCAGGCTGTTCTTGTTGCGGGTGTGATGGGTTCGGGTAAAACATCCTTGATCAACGCCCTGTCCTCTTTCACACCACCCCACATGAAGATAGGGACAGCAGAGGACGTACCTGAGTTCAGACTCCCCCACACCTACTGGCTTAGATACGTTATAAGGGAGGCGCAGACGATAGAGGGGACGGGGGCCGTCTCGATCTTTGACCTTCTGAAACTCTTGCTCAGAAGCAACGTGGACTACATCATGGTCAACGAGATCAGGGGAGAGGATTCGAAGGTCTGGATGCAGGCTGTAGCTACAGGGCATGGGGGTATCACAAGCATTCACGCAGAGGACCCTGACACAGTGTTTGCAAGGCTTGAGCAGCTAGGCATACCTACAGCCCATCTAGCAGCCCTCAGGGGGATAGCCTTTATTGGATTCATATTTCAGGACATAGGGAAAGGCTATTTCAAAAGGATTAGAAAAGTCAAAGACTTCTATGAGGTCAGCATACGCGAGGACGGGAGGAATGTAAAGCAGCTCTTCTGGTATGATGCAGGACCTGACGGTGGTCCGAGGTCTGTGAAGCTTGAGGAGCTGCTTGAGTCCAACTCGGCCAAGCTTATTATGGAGTACTTGGGTCTTTCGAAGGAGAGGCTTCAGGAGGAGTACCTTAACAGGGTTGAGTTCCTGAAATGGCTTAAGGAGCTTGCTCGCGTTAAGCCGGAGACCGCTGAAATGGAGAGCGTCAAACAGTTTATGTCAAACTTCTATCTTGACAAAAAGTTCTACAAATCCGTACCCATCCCGACCCCGGCTGCCACGGCCAAGGAGGTGAAATGGGAGCCGCCATCCGTCAAGCCCAAGATAATCCTTCCGGCGTCGGTGGCTGAGGAGCTTGCAGCCGGCTCGGAGAAAGCTGCTGAGAAGAAGCTTGGTGAGATTAAGGTTGTAGGGACGGGGGACCTGTTGCTCAAACCACCAAAAGTATTGAAGAAGAGCAAGATGAAGACTGGGTCTGGAGGCCTTCCGCCACCGCCTCCTCCAGCCGATGACCTGCTCTCTAGGTTTGTAAAGAGGGGTGAGTGATGGCCTCGCTGACCACAAGCCTTGAGAGGGTGCTTTCCAACTACATCTACCTCAGTGGCCTCCAAGTAACGCCCGGCACATATGTGAAGAGGGCGCTGACGATGTTGTTTGCCTCCGCCGCCGCTACAGCCTTTCTCCTCTATTTTTCCTTCTTCATCGCAGGTGTTCCCGCGTTCGCCATAATAGGGATTATGCCGCTGGCATACTCGCTGTACACCCTGTTTAGGCCTGTTGTCAAGGCGAAGTCGTTCGAATCCCAGTGTATGAGGGAGCTTCCGTATGTTGCAGCTTTCATGACATCCTACGCGGCTGTGGGCATACCGCCACACAGGTCTATGGCCGCGGTTGGGATGAAGGAGCATGGCTTCCCAGCCTTTTCACGCCTTGTTAAGAGGATGGAGGCGACGAGGATGATCACTGTTAAGGACCCGCTTGAGGCGATTGAGGAGGAGGCCGACAAGATAGCCTCCCTGCCTCTGAAGGACTTTCTACAGTCGGCTGTCAGCGCCGAGAGGGGTGGCGGTGGGATGTATAATGTTTTGAAGGATAAGCTTAGGAGTCTTTTCGGCGAGCTTAGGGAGAGGTATAAGGCCTTGGGGGACCAGCTCAAGCTCTACGGAGACCTCCTCCTCGTCTTCTTTGGCGTCCTCCCACTCCTCCTCTACACAATGCTGACGGTCTTTTCAAGCGACGCCGCGATCACGACGTCCCGCCTCTTCACCTTCATGGTCACCCCGCTTCTTGTCATTACGCTTGTTTTGATGATCGACTCCGGGTATCCCTCCACGCCTCAGAAGTTCGACAAATACTATGTCAGGGCCTTGTCCATCGGGCTTCCGGCCGGGGCCGCTGTAGCCGGCCTCCTCTATCTCTCGCCCGTCCTTGTTGAGACGTTTCTGGGAGCCGAGTTTGTAAAATACAAGCTCGCTGTCTCTCTTGGAGCTGGTCTGACGGTCTTTGCGGCATTGGCCACCTACGTATTCTACAGGGATTACATTTTCATGAACAACGTCGACTACGCCATCCCCAGCTTCTCCAGAGACCTGACGGAGGAGGTTAAGAAGGGTAAGAGCCCGACGCAGGGCACGATCTATCTCTCGGAGACTAGGAGCTACAACAAGGCCTTTAACACGGTTGTGAAGCATATAGCGGTTCAGCTTAAGGTTGGGAGGAGCCTCAGGGAGGCGGTTGAGCCGTTCAGGGGGAGGCTTTCATGGAGGTCTCAGCTCATACTCGACCTGATAGCAGATGCTGACGAGCTTGGTGCACAGAAGGAGATATTTGAGGAGGTCTCGGAGGTGAGTAGGGAGGTCCGGGACGCCATCAGGATAGCCAAGGCGAAGACGACGGGGGTGAAGTTCTTCGGATTCCTCGTGGCCCTGCTCATGATCTTCATAGCCTCACTCCTCATAAAGCAGATCATAATCCCGCTGGCCAACATGTCCGTCAACGTCCCCCAGAGCATAGGGCTTGGGAACATAAACCTGCTGAGGCCCGACCAGCTCCCCGAACTCATCGACACCATCTCCGCCGGCATAATGCTTAACTCCACGTTCCTCGGTGTTTTGACGGGGAAGATGAGCGACGGGGTACTTGCCTCCGGCTTCCTCTACGCCTTCATATACACCCTCGCGGCGCTTGTGGCGATGTTCTTCCTATTCTAAGGTGGTAGGGGGATGAGGAGAAGGTCTGGCCAGGTTTTGATCGCCGGCGCAACCCTGATGCTGGCCGTCATGCTTGTCTCAGCCGCGATGATGCCAACCCTAAACACAGACATAGACCCGTCCTCACAAGTTTACAACACCGTTGAGGATATTGTCTATACGCATGCCGGAGACATAGTTACAACTCTGTCCGCCTATCAATGCGCTAAGGCGTTTGTTTACAGCGATGGGAGTGAGAGAAAAGTTAGAAATACAGAACGCATTTTGAAAAAATATTTGGACGAGATAGCGAAAAAATTAAAAGATGAAATTGAAAAAACGCAAAACATAAAAAACGTAAAAATTATGATAGATAGAGCATGGATTGACGCGTCATCTCATGGCTGGAACGGAAAAGCTCCGTATGCAGGTCATGTGATAGCGTACATGACGGTAAAATTAACAGTAAGTTTTGATTATACCACCAAAGGTGCTTCTAATAATATTAGGAAGTATAAATATACGTATCAAGAAGACCTTAAAATAATGACGCATAATAGTAAAGCACATAAAATTAATCCCGTCCAAGGTCTAGGGGCGATTCAAACTCTAGTTGGATTCGTCCCAATTGTTGGTGGCTTTGCAGAAAGTATTGAGGGGGTAAAGTTTGACTTATCTCTGTATGTTGAGAACTACATGGTCACAGGCACTGGCACAGACAACTATAAGAAGAATCTAGGACCAAAGGATAAAGATGATATCAAGAATATGGGTTTAAAAATACACCTCGACATGCTGAAACCAAGGAAAATTGAGAAAGTATCTTACGGCACGAAAGAAGGAGTGAAATATGCGCAAATAAAGTGGGAGGAGTATATGAAGGTGGACTGGACGGGTATCGTGATATCATTACTTTTGGACGTCGCAAAACCTCTCGAAATAGGGGCTGCGGCTGGAAAAATTTTGCAAAAATCTTTGCCCAAGAAAAAACCTTCCTACTCAGATAGTGATAATTCAGTGGAGGAAGTCAAACTTAATCTCCAACCCTCAAAAGGAGGGGTTGATCCCAACGATTTGAAAAAGATGCTTGAAAACTATTATGATGATAAGAAGGTCACGCCAATCAAAGAGACGAATAATTTTGGCACGCAAACGAATTTAAACCAAGGGCGTAATCAACATGGTCAACGATTTCCAGTGGAAGATATCTTTACGGACAGAGTAACATTATCATCTGTTGCAGAGAAGGCTATGAAGTGGGATAGATTACGTGGTCTTGCGATGGAGACTCAACAAAAAATTGCGAGGCAGTGGGCTTCTGCCCTTGATGAGATTCTAAAAGAGAGTGGTTCGGCTTTTGATGGAACAGCGGGGAGGTATCATTTGCTGGCGGAAAACGTTAACGCAAAAACCAATAAACCTTTCGCCTATTTTCAAGACCAAGACCCACTCCTTTTTATAGCGCTTCCCCTACACGATGACAAAGCGCTTTTCGCCTCCTGTGTCTGGCTTAACGGTGCGTGGAATGCATAAAATTGAGCAAATGCATCCGGGATTGTTCCTAGGAAACTCTAGAACAGGAAATGTCGCCAGGTCTGGCCAGGTCTCCACAACCTTCGTCGTCCTCACCGTGTTACTCAGCCTCGTAACAGTCTCCTACTGGTTCGCAGACCAGTATCTCCGGTCTGTCACAGCATCAGTCTGGGACGCCGTCGAAACACTTAACAGAGCAGTCCAAATAGTCTACGGAATACCCGAGAGAGCCACGACAATAACCATCTACATCCCCAACCACTCAACCCTAACAATCAAAAGCTCGAACGACAACCTTATCCTAGAGGCCACAGGGGCCTTCGGGGACAGGAGAAACAGACTCCTCTACGACGACGACTGGAGGCTGATAAACGAGGGCTCCACAACCCTCACCGCAGACGGAAAACTCCGCGTAACATACGGCGTAAAGGACAAGCCGGTGAAGCTGGCTGGAAAGCCGATAGTCCTCGGGGCAGGGAAGCACGTCATCATAGTCAGAAACATCGGAGGCACGGTCATAGACTTCCAGCCCCTGGAGAAAGGAATACCCACCGAGGTCTTGAGAAGATGAAACAACACCTAGCCGCCCTCGCCCTCGCATTACTGCTCCTGCCCGCAGCCCTACACACGGCCAGTGCCGGAAGTCCCCTCCCGCCAGGCGAGTCGGAGGACCTGACCATTTCAGTCATGCCGGACGGCAGCCTCGCAGTATGGTACGGCGCAGTCTACCCCATCGAGGCCCTGAACGAGACAGCCCAGCTCCTCAAAAAAACAACCGCCGAAGGAGCGACCCTGACGATAACAGTCATACCGTCCACAGAAACATACCACACACAGCTCGACATATACGGCGAGAACCTAGACACTGCAAACGCCTCAGCGATAGCCACAGCCCTCGGAAAAACCCTCAAAACACAGCTCACGTTCACCTCATTCGGGGAAGGCTACGCAACCTACACCGCGTCCATCGACCGCGTAAAGCTCTCCCGCATACTTGAGGAGTTACGGCCACAAACAGAGGCCAGCGGCTTCGCAACCCATTTAGACACAGGCTTCCTCCAAAGATTCCGGCAAGCAAACATAGTGGCCGAGATCGTCAAAACAAGATGGGGGGTCAGTACATCCTTCGAGGTAAGGGCCGTAGGCGGAAACACCACAGCCACCGGAAACCGATACAGGGTAAACATACTTGAAAACATAGGCGTCCAAGAGCTAAAACCCTCAAAGGCAGCACTCCTCAACATCCTCTTCATACCACCCTTCGGTTCCAAAATCCTCGGCTACAAGCTCTCACCCGGAGGGGTCAACGCATCCACATCCATGTATGGTATCGAATCCCTATACATCCAGCTCCATGGAGCCCTATACATCAGGGAGCTTGTAATAGAGTTCGAATACCAGCCAGCCGAAATAGACGGACTATTCCAACAACTCGCAGACTACATGAGCTTCATACAGAAGCTCGAGGAAACAGCCTCCCTCCAGAACAGAACATCCCACACAGCCATAGGGACGCCATCAGAAACCAGCGAACAGCCCGAAAGCCGGCCAGATTTGGAGATAAACACGGCAGAGGAGGAGGGGGAGAGTGAAGGAATAGCCGAACCCGAGACAGCCGGAGCAGCCGGTGAGGACGAAAGAATCAAGAACCTGCCGCCGGTCTCCGGGCCCGAAAACCTACAACGCCTAGACCCGCTAACAATCCTCGCAGTATCAGCCATCGCAGCCACCTTCATAGTCTTCACAACGGTATATGTCCGCGGAGGGCTTGGAAAGGCGGCCAAGGGCGCCGCAGCAACAGCCCTAACGATCGCGCTCCTAACATCCGCAATAACCCCGCTTCTGGCCATAAAGACGGTGTACGCAGAGGAGGCAGGGGGAGGGCTCGAACCACTCATAGAGGTCGAACAATACATACCCGGAGGCGCACCACCCGACCTTGAGATACCGCTTCTCTTCCCCTCATTCAAACAAATAAACGCTATCAAGAAAACCTTCATCGACTTCGAGGAGATCAAAGTCCTCGCGACACCATCACTGCAAGCCCCCTACAACCCGCAGGGCCTTGACAAGCTCCTGGCAACCCTAGGCATCGACCTGAGGCTCATACAGGCGGCGGGGCTGATCTTGGGCGGAGGAGGGAACCCGCTGGGTATGTTCAAGGGGCTAACACTCGCCCACGGCGGTACATCAGCTTTCCTACCCCACGAAAATGTCGGGGCAAACGTCTACATGGTTTTCAAGGCAAAGCCCTCCAGCACCCTCCAGTCCATGCTTGACGCAATAAACACAGTCTATAAGATAGGCTATTTCCTATATCAATCAACCATCTGCTTCCCCGGCGACGGGTGTCTACACTGGATTGGAAGGGCGATGATGATTACCGCACTCCTAGCCGCAATATACCTAGCGATAACGGCACCCGGGTTCATGGTCTACGCCCACGCCTCATACCCGACAGAGATAAGCTCCGAGCTCAAGGCGTCCACCGGGTATATGGACGGCCCCGAAGTTAAGGACAAGGAGAGGGTATGGCTGTCCGAGAACAGGTACATGGTCTCCCTCGCCATACTGATAATGATACTCAAGTCCCCAACACTCTCAGGATGGAGGAGCGCCAAAAACCTCGCAGAAATACCCCTCACAGCATCCTTCCACGTATCCTCTGACGCAGACTCGGGATGGACCCTCACATCACTCCTAGGCGTCTACTCAGGAGACAGAGGGCTTAAGGTAGGTATTGACTTCAGGGACGCAGTAGGAATAATGCAGCTGTTCCAGATACTGTCAACAGCCTTCAGCAGAACATGGTCCTCCATCGTCTCCGTGGTGGCGGGCTCTTTAGACCAAGTCCCCCAAACAATAGCACAGGCTGAAATCACAATAGGGTTTTTATTAATAGGATTGGCTGCAAGACAATCAAATGAATACGCATACCTAACAAGCGCGCTCAGCAAGCTAAAGTCTGCAAGGACCCTTCTCTCAGACGCCCGAATAAGGTTAATGAACTACAACTGCGAGGGGGCCCTGGATAACATAAACGGCGCAAAGGAAAACATACGGAGCGCCATCAATGACCTCATAAATGCCGCAGCCGAAAACGCCATACTAAAAGACATTATAGCCCAGCTAGTTAACCAGCTGGAGAGAACAGTAGCCGCCATAGACGAATTCTCGGAAAAGGCAACTGGCCTGTGCGCCCCAGCGAACTTTAAAGCAGAACCACCATCAGACCCCGAGTCACTCCCCGAGGAACAACGGCTGAGCCTAACATACCTACTCTTCTCAGCAACACCACTCGTCACAAAAGCAGTACATTCAAAGGGCGGAACAACCCTAACCCTACGAGCATACTATGGGTGGAACCCACTCCCCCAGATGGCCCACGCAACAGCCGTCACGGTACGCCTAGTAATGAATGCGGCCAGAGAAGCCGCCTACAACACGCTGGATCAGGTGTCATCGATAACTTCTGCAATACCGGAAGTGGTAGGAGAAGACCTTAACTTGGGAACCCGTGGACTTTTCGGAGGGCTTGGAGGAATTGCCGGATCCCTCGGACAAATGTTGAACGCAATCCTTGGCCCACTCCAGGAAATGGTATCAGGGATCAAAAACCTGCTAACATCCCTCAAAGACAACCTTATCTCATTCCTCGACAGACTCACCGAACAGATTAGAGCAGTTTTCGACACACTGAAGAAGACGCTCCAGAACCTCATAAACCAAGTTGTCTCCGCCATAACAAACCTCCTATCATCTTTCATATCCGGGATAGTAAACGCAATACTCGGCCCGTTACTCAAAGGCCTTATCGAGCCGCTTGTCGGCCAGCTCGGCCTAATTGGGAAAATGATAGCACAGGTGATTCAAGATATGATATCGAACTTCATCAAAGAACAGATAGATAGAATCATACAAGACCTAATAGGAAAATTCGTCGGAAACATATTCGGGGCAATAGATGAGATGTTCAACAAAATACTTGAGCCCGTCAACAAGATCAAGGAAAAGATCAACGAATGGCATCAACAGATAATGGACCTCATAGACCAGCAGATGGAGAAGCTCCTCGGCCCAATTTACAACGTTCTCTCCCTAGTCAACCTAGACATATCAAAGCTGCCTGGGGCGGGCAACGGGCTGAACCTCGGCTCCGCAGTCTCCTCGGCGGTAGGAGAATTCTCCTCAAAAGTCCTTTCGAAGTCGAGAAAAACAGTAGAGGAGGCAATCAGAAAACTCAATGAACAGGAGAGGAAAATACTTGGGGCGCTCGTGAGGGCGAGAGACGCCTTCACAGCTCTCTCAAGCCTGATAAGGATACCGATCATAGGGAGAGGTGGCCAGCTACAGGCAACACTTTTAGGTGTGGGGGAGAGCGCCGTATCAGACGACTACGGAAACCTCGGAGTAATAACTGTACCACATGATATCCAGAAAAGTATCGCTGGCTGGTACCACGAATACACCCTCTTCCTCCACTCAACAGGCATGATTATACCGATCCAGGCTGACTACAGTCTTGTTGCACCGCCAATGCAGGAATTAATTGGGCTTTTGTCGGCTGCCCCCCCGAGCATTCTCTGGGTCAAGGTCAACGAGGTTGGCCCAGTGCTGAGGGGCCAAAGCATCGACATAGCTATACTCGGGGACCCGAACAGGCCGAGCGTCCCCGGCGGCAGAGAGTCGTCAAGGCTACACATATACACTCCGGACGGGACCGTACACGAAGCCCCCCTCGACGAACTACCCATAATCTCCCCATTCTTCCCATTCCCCCCGACTGGCGACCCCCCGGAGGCCCTGGTACCCATGATCTCCCCATTCTTCCCATTCCCTCCGGAGCTGCTGGCAAACCTCGAGCCGGGAGCCTTGTTACTGTCATATTCTCTAAGCATCTTCGAGACACCGGTAGAGGACCCGTCCGCGAGGTCTGTCCCGAGAGTCCTCGTCCCAGCCGACACCGCAACCGGCACCCTCTTGATAGCGCCTTTCTTTCCGTTCCCACCCGTCGGATAAAGTGAGCTGCGATGAACCGGAAACAAAAACCAACCCACACTTCAAAACACCCCACTAGGAGGGAAGGGTTGAGCACAGCCGTCCAAACCACTATACTGATAGTGGTGACCGCCTCTCTGACGGCCCTGGCCTTCACGCTCTGGAGACCATGGGAGGCGGGGCAGCAGGTCCTTGCAGGTAGAATCTCCGAGACAATGACATCCATTCATGAAATACTCCTAAGAAGAGAGGGGACAATAACACCTGGTGTAGCCCTATACGTCCACCCCCATAGAGAAGTCCACAAGGTTGAGGTCGAGTGGAACGGCAACAGGATGCCCATACCAGTGACCATCAGCACCATAGAGTACCGCGGCACCAAAATGAGGATACCCAACGTCTACTACCTCGACAAAGGCATGATAGACGCCTTAGGCAGATATATTGCTGACGGGAAAAAGAACTACACGACCACAGGGGTGGACACGGTCTCATACGTGGAATACGATGAGAAAGACATGAGATACGTGGTGAAGGCCCTCCCCTACCTAAACCTCGCCGTAGATAGAATATACCACGATGTCCTCGTAAACGTTATGGTCAAGTTCGTCGTCATTGCCCCAGCGCCCCTTAAATCCGAAACATTTCTAAAAGCCGTTAGAGAGGGCTACGTCATAGGGGAAAATCAGAAGGTCACGCTAAACCACAACAACACTGTCAGATACTACATGCAGCAGCCCGAGTCCGTCGGCGGCGGAACCCTTAAGCTCTACTTCGACGGACAACCCGTCATGACACCCGACGGCAGAACACTCGAATACGCCACCAACGAGAAAACCATTGTAAGGGTCTTCGTAGACGTGGTAGTCCTAAACATCTCGGGGAGGTAGCAATGGCAAGCACCTACACCTACATTGTAACAATCGGCGTCCTACTACTGATCTCAATGACGGCCGCATACTTTTTCATCCAACAGGTCGACGGTATCACAAAGGCAGGGCAGAGGTCGGCTCTGGCGGCAGCCGCAGCACTTGTCTTAGCAGGCATGTGGAGCGCGGTAGAGGAGGCTAAGCTAGTCCAAGTAGGCATTGAATACAAAGACATATACGTCGGCTTTCCCTACAGGGCCGAGATCGGATACGGCAAGACAGGCGTCCTCTCACTATGTGTAACCGCGTTCGGCCTCAGGTATGAAAGACCGTTGCCAACACCGTCAGGCGTAACCTACCTTCCATCAGCATCTGGAGGCGCCTATGTAACGGCGAGAGCCCTAGTAAGGGAAAACGGGATCGAGATATCTCTTGGAACAATGAAGCAAGGAGGGGAGTTCGATATAGGCCGGCCATCAGAATGTTTTACTTAGCGCAAACTCGACATCACATATTTATCTCCCGTCAACCCAAACTATACCATGGCATCCGTTTACAAAGGTGTTGAAATAACATGGCTGGGCCATGACGGGTTCCTATTGAAAAAAGACAAAACAATCTACATAGACCCCTACCAGATCAGCGGAGGCCCGCCCGCCGACATCGTCCTTATAACACACGACCACTTCGACCACCTCAGCATCGAGGACCTCCGCAAAATCGTTACAGAGAAGACAAGTATTGTCGCCGCCCGGAACTGCGAACACGAGCTCAGGATGCTGGGGAAGGGAAAGGTGCAGTACATCTCCCCTGGTGAAACAACCTCAATAGACGACGTCGAAGGCAGTCCCCGCATTTAACGTCAACAAGTTCAGGGAGCCTGGAAAGGTCTTCCACCCAAAGGAGTACGGCGGAGTGGGCTATGTCGTGACAGTAGGCGGCGTAACAATATACCACGCAGGCGACACAGACCACATACCAGAGATGGAAAACCTCCAACCCGACATAGCGCTACTGCCCGTCAGCGGGACATACGTCATGACGGCCGCTGAGGCAGCGGAGGCGGCCAAGGCCATAAAACCCAAAATAGCCATCCCGATGCACTACGGCGCAATAGTTGGCACAGAAAAAGACGCGGAAGAGTTCAAAAAACTGTGCGGCGGCGAAACAATCATATTGAAAAAAGAAAAACCATAATATTTTTTCGTGGAGACTTCGCGAGAACACGCATCCAATTGATATATATGTGGGTGTTGCGGGTTAACGGCTGGTGGAGCATGGAGGTCTGCAAGGCACATGATTTCATTTACCACGGTGCGTTAAACATCTACAGGTCTAGGGAGTTTCTCCAAGTGGTGGATGTCTGGCGCTGCAGGGTGTGCGGACATCTCAGGGTAGGGGTCAGGGGCCCGGAGATACTTGGCTCCACCGAGGGCATGATGCCTGACACAGGGCCCGGCATGCACTGGGTAGTTCTTGTCTGCAGGGAGGGGGTGGAGCCGTGCTTCGAGCTACTGCAGGTAGGCGACGAACAGTACATCGAGCACAGGTGCTGTGGAAAACAGGGCGAAAAACTCTACTACAGACGCGGTGTAGGGGTGAGCTACGGCCCCGACGGACCCCCGGCCACTCTCATCCACGTATACGAACTGGAGAAAACCGTCAGAGGATACATAGACATCGGTAAAACACCCCCCGAAGTGGTAACCCTACTGCGGTAAAGACTATCCCACAAAGCCGCAGCGAAGACACGCCATCCGAAGATTGTTCAAAAACAATATGAGCAAGAAGGAGCGCGTATGCCCATACACAGAAGCCCTAAAGACATAACTGACTACAACACGTTAGGGCTGATGAGGGGAGAGCTTAGCTGTTGATAAAAGATGTTAATGTTTACATACCCCATTTCTCTAGCCTTGACATACCGGTCGAAGATTTGGCAGCCGAGGTCGAGAGAGTTGGTAGCTTTAAGGGTCGCGAAGAATGCGTAGATATCCCCCGCCCTCCTAATCTGCTCTAACGCACTGCTGCTCCGAAGGCTGGACGTGCCGAAAAACCAGGCCGTTCTCGGTAACCACGAATACTGAAGCGGCCTCGCGGCCGATGTCGTGGGTATGCTGAGGTGGAACGGATGTGAGGTCGTCCTCGACCGATCGACGCGCACCGGGGAGACGAGGAGCTACGGAACGTTGAGGTTCGACGGGCTGATGGTCGTCCACGACCCTAACGCAGCGGACTCGGTCTAGGGAAGGGCCTTAGTGCTGGCGGGTCACACACGGCGGCATCGCTCTGGGCGGGCTTGTTCTGTATACAAACTCGAGGCACAACAAAGGTCGTTACAGGGCTGAAGCGGGGGCCATAGTCTACGTCTCGCACGGCCTCAGTCAGATGCCCCATCAGGTAAGGACCGGCTCGCCGCCTGAGCTGGTCGTGGTGAGCTGAGAGGACGCGTCTCACAATGCACATTAACGGGACAATCTACCAGTGAATTCACGGCTCTTGCGCTATTAGTTCGTAAAAACTTATGTATAAGGCCGAAATGTAGATACGTGGATTGAGCGAGGGAAGTATGACACCACTCGGAGAGAAGGTGCGGCAGAAGCTCACGATCGATGAGGGCGAATTGATGGACGCGCAGCTCGACGCCCTCAGGAAGTACATCGGGCTGACGAAGGACGGAAAGGTGGTCTTCAAGGTCGACAAGAGCAAACTCTCGCAGAGACATAGGATCCTGCTGTATGCCATCGGGAAGTATCTGGCCCACGAGGCGAATTACGTGACGGAGCCCCATGTAACCCTCGAGGAGCTCGTTAACGAGCTGGGCCTAGGATACATGGCCGCGAGCGCAAGGTGTTCTGAGCTAAGGCGTGAGGGCCTCCTGCTCTCAGTCGAGAGAGGGATGTTCAGGGTCTTGATACGTCCGGTCATCGAGAAGGTCCTAGCCGAGCTCTCGCAAGAGCAGGTGTGAGATGACGAGGCAAGCCCGGAGATCCGTTAAGAAACCCGCGACACGTAGAGTCCCATCTCTTCCCCGGCTGATCGCCGATAGGACAGACATTCTCAAGAAGCACATAGACCGCATCCAGAGACTGGTAACGGTCAGCGAGGACGGTGCCGTACTGATGGGCATCGACGTGGGGGAGATGCTCGAAACGGAGACGCAGTATTCGACACAGAAGCTGATCCTCACCTACCTGCTCGGAAAGGCCTGCGCGAAAGAGCTCGGCCTCGCAGAGCACGAGGGCTCCACCCTCACAGAACTCAAGAGGGTAATAGCCGGGATGTTGAGGAACGTTGAGAAGGACGAGATGATGCATTACGTGGGACGACTGATCAGGGACGGCCTGGTAGGGTACTCCGAACGCGGCATCTACGTCATCAACTATCTGAGGCTGAGCGATATTCTGGACTTCTTGGAAGGTGTCTCGGAAGGGGACGCTGGAGGACAGTAAAGGGATCATCGAGGGGCCGCAAGGCTGAGGTCGCTCCGGCCCGAACTCAGGTGTGTGGAGAAGGTCTACCAGGCGTTGCCTCCGAGGATCAAGGTACTAGAGGCTCTGGGCGCCGTAGCTGGAGGAAGGATAGAGGTCCTCTCCGAACATGAGGTGAGGGTGAGGTCTTCCGAGGGTAACAGGGTCTACCGGGTCTTTGTCGACCTTGAGAGCGGCGAGGTCAGGTCCAACGAAAACTGGACCGTAAACAGGAACTACGTCGGCTGCCCAACCATTGCTTTCCTGAGGTTAGGGGTGGGCTGATTTACGACGACGAGGTCGGGAGGGCGTTGGCGACTGTCAGGCGGAGCACCCATAGCGAGGCCTACCGGAGCCATAGGCTGGTAGAGAGGGCGGTGGCCAAAATCCTGAGGTCGTCCGGGATTGGGTGGCCGAGGATCGAGTCGCTGATGGAGGTGGTCTTCTGGCAGCTTGAGGGGATGCAACTCAGGAAGAGCTGTTATCTCTGGGAAGTGGAATGTCATGGTGGGAAGTTTTCAGGTGTGCGGGAGAGGTGTTCGTGCAGTATTCTCCATCCGTTCTCTGTTTTCTCGAGGACTATGCTGCATCTCACAGCGGTGTCCACTAGCCGGCCTTCGAAGGCGTAGTCGTTGACGGCCATCCCCCTGTATCTAAGGATGAGGGAGGCGACGGCGAACCTGTCCGTGACGACGACCTTGGGCCCGAGGAACTCGTACTCTAGGTCTATAAGCTCTGTGAGGAGGCTTAGCTTGAGCTTGAGGGCTTCCTCCCGGGTCTGGAGTCTGAAGGGCGGTGATCGCTGAACCTTGTGTAGGCCGGGCTGTGCAGGCTTTCAAACTCATCCCATAAACCGTTCCTACCCGCCTCAAAGACCTTGGCCAAAAAGCCGAGAACCTCCTCAGCCCTCTCCAACCCTGACCTCACCGTTCAAAATCTTCACTTGGAGACGCTGCTCCAACCCCGCCACATCCTCCCGCGTAAACCCCATCCCGAGAAGCCTCTCCACCTCCTCCTCTGGAACCGACACGCCTACGTTAGGGCCGCCGACGCTCTGGTAAACAACACCCTCAAACTGGACCGTCAAACCCCTCCACACAGCACTTCCGCGGAGAACCTTAAACAAGTAATCCCCCTCAACCTCATCCAAAACGACCTCCTCAACCAATTCCCCAAACCTCACCCCCTGAAGCTCTCTAACAGTTTCACAACCAGCTCCCTCTGCGCACTGCCCTCCGGCATCCTGCGGGCCCACTCAGAAAGGTGGGTGAGCACACGCTTGACGAATCCGTCAACGTCACGCAGTCCTTTAAGGCCGACGGCGGAGATTGATGTCAAAGGTATCTCAGCCACAGATGTCTGCATGAAGGGCCCGAACTCGTCCCTCGACAGCCTCACCGCCACAGCCCTAGCGCCCTCGAGCATGTAGGTGGTGCCGGCTACGTCGGCCACCTCAACACCCCATTCAACCCCGGGAGGCGAGAAGGGGAGCAGAGCCTCCAGAAGGGCGAGCAGTTTTTCATCGCTTGGGTCGGCCCTTGAAGCCCTGTAAGCCTCATGAAAACGCTCGACGACGTCCATGAAACAGACCAATCACACCCATCTAAAGACTTTAATCAACTTACATGTAGATGTTGACCCATGGGAAAGGTGGAGGAAATAGCTAGAAGATATTTCCCGGAAAATTTCACGGACCGTGAAAGAGCTATTTTCGAGGCGGGCATAGCCTTGGGGGCCCTCACACACTCGGCGGTCGGCCTCCCAGCCGTGTCAACCGTAGCCCCGTACATCGAGAAAGCGCTGGCGAAGAGCTTCATGCTTCAGCCCTACCGCAGGGATGTCAAGGTGAGGCTGCGGAGGATACCGCGGAGGCCGCGGCTTTACCGTTACGGGACGGTGTCGCCTGAAAACGTGGAGGCGGAGGTTGTTGTTGAATACGGTTCTGCGAGGGTTAGGGCTAGGATGGGCTACGTCAAGGAGCTGAAGTATCCCCTGATGTATGTTGTAGAGGCTACCGGGAGAAGAGACGGCGCCTCTCCTCATCCATAAACGCGGACTCGCTACCTAGGAGCTCGCTGTAGTGTTTTAGGGAGTCACCGCTTAGATGCTCCGGGAGAGCAAGCCTTAGAAACACCTCAAGGTCTCCCCGGCCCCCACCCCTTCGCGGAAGCCCGCGCCCCCTGAAAACAACCGGCCTCTCCAGCATGTCCCGCCTCAGTTTTATCTTCAACGGGCCGTCGAAGCTCTGGACAGTTATTTCACGCCCCGCCACAACCTCGCTGGGAGCCACCGGCACATACATCAGAAGCCTCTCCCCGTCCAGCCGGTAGCTCTTGCCGGGGTTGACGTGGAGACGCACAACCAGGTCGCCTCTGCGGCCCGCCTCAGGGTCGAAAACACCCCTCCCACGAAGGACAATCGTGTCACCGTCCACAACACCGGCTGGGACCTCCACCCTCACACTGTCAACCCTCTCAACAACCCCGCGGCCGCCGCACACAGTACACCGGCGTTTGACGCGTAGGCCTGTGCCGCCGCAGGAGCCGCATGTGGTCACGGATGTGAAGTACATGAAGCCTGTTTGAACGCGTTCAACCCTCTTGCCCGTGCCGTTGCAGGCGCTGCATTTCTCAACATGGCCCGGTTCGCCGCCCGTGCCGCCGCATCTTTCACATGTTGCCGGTGTAGTGATTGAAACCTCTTTACTAGCACCCTTTAAAACATCTTGAAGCGTCAGCTCCAGGTCCGCGTAGGTTGCACCGGGCCTGCGCGGGCCCCTGCCGAAGCCGAAAAACCTCTCAAAAATCGACTCAAACCCGCCGAATCCAAGGTCTCTGAAGAGCTCGTCAAAGTCCACCCACGTCGAGCGGAACAGGTCCTCCTGGCTGTATCTCTGCGAGACACCGGCCCTCCCATACATGTCGTAGAGCCTTCTCTTCTCGTCGTCGCTTAGGACGGCGTAGGCTTCGCTGATCTCCTTAAACTTTTCCTCCGCGTCAGGGGACTTGTTTCTGTCGGGATGGTATTGGAGCGCCAGCCTCCTGTAGGCCCTCTTAATCTCCTCCTTCGTAGCGTTCCGGGGTACGCCAAGAATTTCGTAATAGTCTTTACCGTTCTCCGACATCTTCAGCTCTTCGGGCCTGGGCCTGCGGCCCCAGCTCCACCCCCGTAGACGGCGCCGCCGATCTTCTGCGCAGACTTCCGTAACTTCTCCAAGGCTTCCTTGATCACCTGAACATCTTTACCGGCAAGAGCTTCCTTGAGCTTTTTAACGTCCTCCTCAACCTCTTTCTTCGTCTCAGCCGGCACCTTATCGCCCAGCTCCGCCAAAGCCTTCTCAACGGTGTAAACCATGGCGTCAGCCTCGTTACGCAGCTCCGCCTCCTGCTTCTTACGCCTGTCCTGCTCGGCGAACTGCTCGGCCTCCCTCACCATCCTCTCAACCTCTTCCTTTGAAAGCCTGTGCGGCGCCGTGATCTTCACGCTGACGTCTTTTCCTGTGCCGAGGTCCTTTGCAGTGACGGTCAGTATGCCGTCCGCGTTTATGTCGAATGTTACCTCGATCTTGGGGACGCCGCGGGGTGCTGGGGGTATGCCTGAGAGGGTGAAGCGTCCGAGGGATACGTTGTCTGCCGCCATAGGCCTCTCGCCCTGCAGGACATGTATCTCGACGCTTGTCTGGAAATCCGCCGCCGTGGTGAATATTTCGCTACGTTTAACAGGTATGGTGGTGTTTCTCTCGATTATTTTCGTGAATATGCCGCCGAGGGTTTCAACACCCAGAGATATGGGGACCACGTCGAGTAGGACGATGTCCTTGTCCTTCAGCTCCCCGGCGAGGATGGCGGCCTGTATGGCGGCCCCCATAGCTACACATTCCATGGGGTCAACGCCCCGCTCAGGCTCCTTCCCCAAAATTTCCTTGATGAACTGCTGGACGATAGGCATCCTGGTGGGCCCGCCGACGAGGATTATCTTATCTATGTCCTCGGGGTTGAGCTTCGCATCCTGCAGCGCCTGCATCACAGGGCCCCGGCATCTCTCCACAATCGGCCTGACAACCTGCTCCAACGTCGCCCTGTTGATCCGCATGTAGAGGTTTTTCGGGCCCGAGCTGTCGTAGGCTATGTAGGGCAGGTTTATCTCTGTCTCCGTCATGGAGGAGAGCTCGATTTTAGCCCTCTCAGCAGCTTCCCTTACACGGTTCATGGCTGACTGATCCTTCCTCAGGTCGACGCCCGTCTCTTTCCTGTAGTTTTCTATGATGTAGTCCATGAGGGCCCTGTCCATGTCCGTTCCCCCGAGCTGTGTGTCCCCCGATGTCGCCTTCACCTCGAAAACACCCTGCCCAAACTCCATTATCGTTACGTCGAGGGTGCCTCCGCCAAGGTCGAAGACCAGAATCCTCATCTCCTGGTCGAGCTTGTTCAACCCGTAGGCAAGGGCCGCGGCTGTCGGCTCGTTGATTATCCTGACAACTTCAAGCCCCGCGATAACTCCCGCGTCCTTTGTCGCCTGACGCTGGTTGTCGTTAAAGTATGCGGGCACCGTGATAACCGCCTTCCTAACGGGCTCGCCGAGAAAGGCCTCGGCATCTCGCTTGATCATCTGCAGCAGGAAGGCCGACAGCTGCTGGGGCGTGTACTCCTTGCCGTGGATTGAGTATTTGTAGTCGGTTCCCATCTTACGTTTCCAAGCCGTTACAGTACCTTCAGGATTTAGCACCGCCTGCCTCCGCGCAGGCTCCCCGACGAGCAGGTCCCCCTCCTTCGTTATCGCAACGTATGACGGGAACGCCTTCCCGTACAGCGTCACACCTTCGACCGAGGGAATTATCGTGGGCCGTCCGCCTATGACGACCGCGGCAGCCGAGTTGCTTGTACCCAAATCAATACCGATAATCTTCTCTGCCATAGCCTTTGCACCCCAATAGCTCTTCCAAACCACGTCATGCAACGGAGAAATTTAAATGTCTCAAAAACAACCATTTATTTTTTAACCACCTTCTACGTTTACCCTCGGCTTATCTTCTCCGTTCCCCCTCTTCCTACACTCTTTACTCGTCTTAGTCCCGCAGATAGGGCATTTATCGGCATCGTAATAACCTGTCCCGTATGAGGAGCAGAAGTAGAACCCCCTACCGTAGTCAGCTCTCCTTATCTGGGGCTGGTAGAGGGGCTCTTCGTCCTCTTTATAGAACATCTCGAAACAGCCGTCCAAGACCTTGAAAAACACCTTTATCTTACCTGCTTCGCCAAAAAGTAGCGGTGCGAAACCCGCCCCAAGATTAACCCTGAAGCTCGAACCCGATATATCATATCTTGCCTGGAAACGATACCTCTTCATGTGAACCACTAGGTAGCCCTTCTCTGGGACTTTAAGCTCCTCAACAACCCTCTTAGAGCCTTTAAGGCGGACAGACCTACCACCCTCCTTAACAACATTCATCTCAAAGTGTTAACAGAATACAACACCTACTGCTTCGACGGCGAGAACTACGAGTTGAAGGAGATCTATACGGGGGAAATAGAATACGCCTGCCCTGGTTGCGGGAAAAAGCTGACCACGGACGAGGAAGAAGCAAGGCGTCTCCTCAAACAAGCCTAACAAACCCTTTACTTCTTCACCCGCTGGGTTATATAGGCCGCACGGCTCTTAAAACTAAAGAGGTCAGGCATGGTAGGCGAGGAATATAACGTTCCAGGCGGATATCGTAAGGTAGTAGGCCGCCAGAGCCTCCAGAATTTTCCTACCCTTTTTCTCCACCTCCGCCAAGCGGAAACACCAGGGGAGGAGGAATAGGAGGACGGCCCGAAGGAATAGGTAGCCGTTGACGCCGAGAAACGGTATAAAGGTGTAGTGAGCTAAGTCAATTACCCTCCCACCCCATAGAAACACGGCCGTAAGGCCGAGGTCGAAGGCGTAGGCCGACAACAAAATTATTGGAACAAGGCCTACCTTCAGCCTCACAGGAAAGCTGGCATCCCACATATATTAAACAGTTTAAGGCCATGGAAAGCTAAATGATATTATCGAAGGGTATCCTTGATTGATATTTGTATAAAGCTTAGGCTTGCTATGCCGAGAGATACTCTTTCCTGAAATGGTCGCAGAAGGCCTTCAAGAACTTTTAAGGTTAAGTCCTTAATAAACAGGCAGCATACGTCGGTAAAGTCTCCTTCTTTGAGGAAGGAGAGACGGTTGCACTCGGACCGATAAAGGTAGTTGTAAAAGCTGACGACCCGAAAAAGTTTGTTGAGTGGTTAACGGAATACTAGCGGAAAGGCACTGCATAGGACTCAAGGTCTTCAGCGACGTAGGACTCTGGAAAGACTTCCCGCGCCTCGTTAAGCAGGATTGAGGTGTCGTCATACCTTGGGCTTATATGGAAGAGGTAGAGTCTTCGGACTTGGGCGGCTGCGGCGGTCTTAGCGGCTTCAAGTGCCGTCGAATGCTTTTCCTCCAAGGCCTTGTCCGCCAACCTCGAGTCAAAAGTCGCGTCGTGTATCAGCACGTCAGCTTCCTCAGCGGCCTCTAAAATTGTCTCCGAAGGCCTCGTGTCACCGGTGTAGACAACCTTTCTCCCCGGTCTCGGCGGCCCCAACGCCTCCTCGGGGGTTATCTTTCTCCCAGCAAACTCGATGGTCTTACCCCGCTGGAGCATACCCCACAGCGGCCCACGCGGAACACCAAGCTTTTCAAGAAAGTCTTCACGCATTCTCCCAGGCCTAGGGTCTTCCTTAATCACGTATCCTTGGCTGTTATGTGTGTGGTCTGTTTTAAACGCCTCCACGGTTAGGTTGCCTACGCGGACGCTGTCGCCGGGTTCAATCTCATCAACTACGACTTGGAAACCGAGGACACCAAGCTGCGGCCTCAACACGGCCTTAAGAAAATCCGAAATCCCTTCTGGCCCGTGGACGAAGACATCGTCTTTACGCATATTCATCGTGAGCGTGAAGAGGAGGCCGGGTATGCCAAGCACATGGTCCCCGTGTAGGTGTGTGACGAAGACGTGGATTTCCTCCTTCATACCGAGGCCCGCATATATCATTTGGCGCTGCGTCCCTTCACCACAGTCCAGTATGGTTAACGCGTTTGATGTCCGCAGAGCTATGGCGGGCAGGTTCCGTTTCTTTGACGGCATTCCCCCACCAGTCCCAAGGAACGTAATCCTCATCTCAGACATGTGCCAACACCACAAGCCGTCTCGTCAAGCTTTTATGTACATAGAGGTCGTAGTATTCGAGCACTTTAAAGCTCTCTAGACAGGTTTGAAGGGCGTCAAAGTATTCGCGAGGAATTGTTAAGGCCACTCTGGCTCTGGGTTTGAGTATTACTGGTATGTTTTTGAAGAAATCCTGTAGCAGGTTTTCGAACCCGCGCACTGAAAGGCTTGTTGACCTTCCGTAGGGCGGGTCTGTGGCCACAGCGTCGAAAGCCTTTGTGAAAGGCGGGGTGAGGGCATCACCCTGTACTATGTGGCAGGTCCCCGGACAGTAGTATGAAGTGTTACGCCGCATCCCATCACATATCCAAGTCTTAAGCTCAACCCCGACTGCTTCGTGGCCCATAAGTCCCGCCTCCACTACAACGGCCCCCGAGCCGGCGAAGGGGTCCAAAACCCTAGAATCAGGGCTTGGTACGGCGAGATTTACCAGGCATCTCCCAATCTTCGGCTGTAGGGCGGAGGGGGTGGTGAAGGGCTTTAGACCAGCACGTCTCGCGGAAAAGTAGTTTTTTGGCTTAACGGCCGAGAGAACACCAACCGCATAGGTTTTCGGTGAAGCAATACAGACAATTCTGACATCCGGGTTCTCTAAATCAACTCTAAAACCGATGTCCGAGCTGAGAATGGTTTCCGCAACTTTCTTCTCCAGCTCCGGGGAGCTGAGCGGCATCCCCTCTATACCGTAGACCTCGACGCAGAAACTCTTCACTGCGGGAACATGTTTCTCCCAACCCGGGTAAAGCATAACAGAGCCGCCTAAGATGTCAGAGACTTCTCCCAAGCCGAGGAGAGTGGCTGAAAGCTTTGTGTAGGCGGCCCTTAAAACAACGTATTCGTGCATGTTGATGGGTAGTTCTGCAACAGCGATACGCCTCTCAACCAACTCCGGCTTTTTGAAGCCTCCATTGAACTTAAGTATGTGGCGTAGCTCGGCAAATGCGAGTTCTGGGTTCTCGCCTGAGAGGAGAAAGAGGGTCTTGGCCATCGCTAGGTTAGATGTGATGAAATAAGCCCTGCTACGGAGGCGAAGACGTAGGGGTTTGGGATGGTGTCTGTAGCAACCATCATGCTAGCGCCAGCTCTCTGTATTTTCTCGGCGGCGTCACCTATGAAAAGCCCGTGTACGCATGCCACCAAAACCTTCTCCGCACCTCTCCTCTTAACTAGTTCAACACACTTTGCCATGGTCCCGCCGGTGCTCACCACATCGTCCACCAGCACAACATCGCGTCCGGAGGGGTCTAGACCTAGTTCAACCGCGACCTCGCCCGTGACAGTGTCCCGTCTAGACTCGATGACCCCGTACTCAGCATCTAAAATTGAGGCAGTGGCTGAAGCCATCTCCAAACCTTTTTCCCCGGGGACAGGACAAGGGTTCTCCCCCCCACCAGCCCCGTTAAGGATACCGCTAGAAGGCCTGTTGCATCTAGGTTTACAACTTTGAGAGGGGCGTTTTCCAGCACCCATGGGCGGCGATGGCGGTGAAAAACTTTTTGGTCCCCGGGTCTTGGATGTAGGCGGCTGGCTGTGACTCTTCACTGCGTTTGCGGGGCGGAGGTCTGGGGCACTGATGACCTTTTCTTCTGGACCGTGGACGGGCTTATACACGGACGATGCCGCAAAACCCACTGCCGACTCGAGAAAATACTGACCATAAGCAGGGAGCGAAGCCGTACAGCGGTAAAGTTTTCCAAAATGTTCGCCGACTACAACATGCTCTTCATGGGGAGGGACGAGGTGGAGAGACGGCTTAGAGAGCTTGGGAGAACTATTGTTGAAAAGACGCATGACATTGTGAAAATGCTTATTTAAAAGCGGAAATATGATATGGCGCATGAACCGGATACTCGCCACTGCCGCTGCCGCAGTGGTTGCTTCATTTATAACCTTGACCGTGGTGATGGCCTTCCCAGGACTTGTGCCAGGCACTGTGGTAACCCGTGTTAGGGAGGTGCCTTTTACAGTCACGCAAACCCAGAGAGTTAACGTAACCGTTACGAAAATCCAGACAGTCCTAAGAGACACAGCGGGCCCCGTATGGGAGCTGGTCTTCACAGAACTCGACAAAGGCTCTAGAGAGGGACGTGTAGAAGTCTATAGCACATCACTTGGCAAGGAGAGGAATGGAATAGCCCTCGCACTCGTGGTCAAAGCACCCGACGGATATATCTTCGAAAAAACAGTGAACGGCTTCGTCTTTAGGCTAGAGGTTACCATACCAAACAAGGTCACATTACTTCTTTCCGAAGCCCCCATACCGGTCGTACCAGGGATGGATAGAAACAACTACAGACAGCTCATGACCGAGAAAGCCTTCAGCCCGGAAAACCTACTGCCCTACCAAAACCCCAGGAGGGCTGAAGTCTCACCCGGCCCCTACTCCCTGACCAAGGAGAGGGGCATGTACCAGCCGTATGACTGGCTGGCGGTGTGGCCTATATCGCTATACTTCCACGGATTACAGAACGCAACCCAGATTAAGATCACCTTCACCTACAGCATCGTCGAGGCCCGTTGAAAATGGCTGGACGGATGCGGAAGACTGCAAGCACTCCTGTGCTGAAAGTCTATAGGATGGACGACGACATATATGAGAGACAGAGAAGGATATGGGACCAGAACAGGGTCAGCTCGATCACGGCGCTTGTAGGCGGTGCAGGAGCCTTGGGAAACGAGGTCGTTAAAAACCTCGTCCAGATCGGTGTGAGACGCGTTTATGTCGTGGACTTTGACAACGTGGTGCCCTCCAACCTAAACAGATGCCTCTTCTTCAGACGTTCCGACGCATACAAAAAAGCTAGGAAGGTCGACGCCCTCTCCAAAAGAGCCATGCAGCTAAACCCGGACGTCGAAGTAGCCCCAATCTATGGGGACATTAAGGACCTCCCCTCGAAGGTTTTGTCAAAGATAGACGTTGCTTTCGGCACCTTCGACAACCTACACGCAAGGCTTGTGCTCAACCTCCAGACCTACGAAAAGGGAATTCCACTCATAGATGGCGGCATCGAGGGAATGTTGGGGAACGTAACGGTGGTTGTCCCACCCGAGACCCCATGCATCGAATGCGGTATAACAGACATGGACCTCCAACACCTATGGGACAGGCTCTCATGCGGCGGGGAGGCAACGGGGCTTGAGGGGCCGAAGCTCCCGTACGTACCGATGAGCGCGGCGGTGGTTGCGGGCATTCAGGTCGCAGAGGCTGTAAAGACCGTGCTGGGCAGGGAGGAGTTTAGACGTAGCGGGAAATGGCCGCTGGGGGTTGGAGAGCCTATGATGGGCAAGACCCTCTTCATAGACCTGAGAAACAACACATACCTAACCTACACGCTCCAAAGGAAGACAGACTGCAACGCCTGCTCATAGAGAGACACATGTGTTGAGCTGACCCAGTAGATAGGACGTAAACTATCTCATCCCCTGCTTACTGAGAGTATTACTACCCTGTCCGCGCTACAGGAAAGTGAAACCGACGCAGCCGAGAAGGCTCTTGACGGGTCGTATGCCCCCCAAATCAGAGAAAACAGCCGGTGCTCCACTTCCACCACGCCGTCTGAGGACCTCATAAGCTTGACGACGGTCATGTTGACTGCAACACTCTGCGGCGCCGCCGACGCCAGAGCCGCCAAGGCCTCATCCAAAGACGTGTAATCCTCCCTACATATTAGCGCGTTAAGCGACCCGCGCTCATTCAGCGAACCGAGAATCTTGTTCGCAAGCTCCTCCTGCTCAAACCTATGCTCTGAAACGGAGACCGTCTTTAACCCAATTATCTGGATGTAGATAAGTAAGCCGACGACTATGATAGTGACAGCTAGGATAGCTTCAACCGTCCAGACTATGCCGGCCCTAGCCCTCAAGTCAAACCACCCGTCCAAGCCCAGACCTCAATCACCAAGTTAACCCCCTTCTCCATGACAGTGGTCTCGGATATGTATACCGCATCGCTTGGAACCCTAACGCTCGCCGGCTCCACATATCTACCCCCAACCACAGCTACCACAGCTTCAGGGAAGGCCGGGGGAATCACGTAGTAGGACCCCTCATCCGTATAGACCACCGCAGGCATACCTATTGAAAACACCGACGAAGGACTCTCTGGCGACAACTGCGAGACACCTTCAAAGGAGCAGACAACGGCATTTGTGGAAACAGAAACCTTACCCTCTCTATCGAGTCTAACAAGACTTGGGTCAAGCTTCAAACCCTTGACCCCCACTGAGTAAAGTGTTACGACGATGCTGCCTCCCAAAGTCGGGCATATCCTATACTCAGACGGATAGGAGAGCGCAACACGTAAGCCCTCAACAGCCACACTCTGCGTGAACCTGACTTTCGCAATAAAATTGACTTTAAACCCCTCAACAGCCACGGATGTGGCCCCAGAATACGCTGGGTTAACTCTGTGCAAGTCGTATGAAGACCTTGAGATAAGGCCTTTTAACATGTTTACAACAGCCCTGGCCTCATTCCTCACCAAAGCATCCTCTGTGTAGTTCAGGTAGGATATACTGCCGCCTAGGCCGAAAAAAGCCATGAGACCAACGGCGATCGCGAATACCCCAGCTGCAACAGCCGCGTCAACAACGGCCTCCATTTAGTTAGTCGTTACCTGCAGAAGCATATAAGCGTTATGTTTAGAGCGTCAACAAATGCCACCCAATCCTAACCAAAGAACCGGATTAAGGATAACGCGGCGTGAAACAAAATTTGCGTAACATGGATGAAAGAAAGGAGAAGGAGTTTGGCTGGCCGCAGCCGAACAACATAATAATATGAATTTCATGTATATTTCCCCCATCTTTAAAAGGCTCTTATTTAAATATGAAAGCGGCGTGTGAAGCCGCAAACCTTACACCTTAAAACCACGTGCGGGGCCTTATCACCCCTAACCCTCACAGAAAAGGTTGAAGACCCGACGAAGGGTGTTGCACATTTTCTGCAAAACCTGCGGCGCAGCCTGAGCGGAAGCCGGAGCCTCTTTTTCTGAGCAACCTTTATCGCAAGCATCACCGCACCCCTAGCCCTCTCCGGGTCATGCATGTAGGTTTTGAAGGCAAAGTCGAGGGCCTTCTCCACAAGCGACAACGCCCGCGCCCTCCCCCGTTTCCTACGCCTCACCACACCATCTCCTTAAAGAAATAACCCGCCCATGCTTTAGAGTGATTGCCTTGGCTGAGAGGGTTGTGCTTGTTCTTGTTGAGGCGGGGCTTGAGCCTGTTCCAGCAGAGATTTCGGAACACCCCGCGGTCAGAAAGTTCGCGGGCAGGAAAGGGAAGCAGCCTACACAGGTCCTGCTGGACAGGTCATACCATCACCATGCGATGAAGTCGTTGAGGAACGGGCATAAACGCGGGAGGCCGGACATCGTCCACTTCTGCCTCCTCGAAGCTCTCGGCTCACCGCTCAACAACGAGGGGGTCCTAGAGGTCTATGTCTCAACGCTGGGCGGATACACTTTGGAGGTCAACACGAAGGTAAGGCTTCCACGGGTCTATGAGAGGTTTAAAGGCGTTATCGAGCAGTTGTTCGAGAAAGGTGTTGTGGAGGCGGAGACAGGCGAGGTTCTTCTACGCCTTGAGAAAGAACCGCTCGAAAAGTTGTTGGCGAGGATAAAGCCTTCGCTGAAGGTCCTGTTGAGCGAGAGGGGTCGCTTGATTTCTATGTACGAAATGGGTAGGCTTTTGGAAAGTCCTAGGCCTGCTTTCATGGTTGGTGCGTTTCCGCACGGCGATTTCACACCCGAGACGCGCAGGCTGGCCGACGTGGAGGTCTCGATATGGGGCGGGACCCTGGACGCATGGACCGTTGTGTCGAGGGCGCTCTGCTGGGCCGAGCAAGCGGTTCATGCGGCTGGAAAAACTTAAACCTCATGGAAGCCCACTATTTGCATGGCTAAGCCCAGACGTACCGTGAGGGATGTGGACATAGAGTACGAGTACGTCGACGACCTAGGCGCTGTAGTGAGAAACGCCAGGATGCGGCTGGGTATTTCACAGGCTGAGCTGGCAAACCTCGTCAAGGAGAGGGAAACGATCATCAAGAAAATCGAGCAGGGAGAGTTTAACCCACCCCTCGACCTCGTAAGAAGACTTGAGAAAGTTCTCAAAGTCTCCCTACTTCAGGTGGTTGTGGAGGAAACACCCAAGCCTAAAACAACCCAGCCACCCATATCCGACACCTACACGCTGGAGGACCTTCTGAAAAAGCAGCAGGAAAAGCCGCGGTAACCTCTTCACATATAAAAAGCGGCAGCCCTCAACACTGCTGAGCGGGGTTGCTGAAGGATTACTCATTTAGAAAATTCGCCGTCGACGGCGTCACCTATTCCTACTACTCGTTGAAGTCTCTGGAGGAGAGGGGTCTATTCCGCCTCGCAGAACTACCATACAGTATCAAAGTTCTTGTGGAGAACGTTTTGAGGAGCGAGGACGGAAACATAGTCACGGACGAGGATGTCAAGTCCTCTTTCTCCTATATCGGTGGGGGGCAGAGGGAGATACCCTTCAACCCGGCCCGGGTGCTTCTCCAGGACTTTACAGGCGTTCCGGCGCTCGTTGACTTGGCGGCGATGAGGGACGCGGTAAACAGGCTTGGGAAAGACCCTTCGAAGGTAAACCCCAGCATCCCCGTAGACCTCGTCATAGACCACTCCGTGCAAGTGGATTTCTTCGGCACAACCCAGGCCTACGCCCTCAACTTGGACAGGGAGTTTGAACGCAACGCCGAGAGATACTCTTTCCTGAAATGGTCGCAGAGGGCCTTCAAGAACTTTAGAGTTATCCCGCCCGGCAAAGGCATCGTCCACCAGGTAAACCTCGAGTACCTCGCCAAGGTTGTCTATGTCAAGGACGGTGGAGACAGCTACACCGCTTTCCCCGACACCGTTCTGGGCACAGACTCCCACACCCCGATGGTTAACGGCATGGGTGTGCTGGGCTGGGGTGTTGGGGGTATAGAGGCGGAGGCGGTTATGCTTGGGCAGCCCTACTACATGCCCACACCCGAGGTTGTGGGCGTCCGCCTAGTAGGCGAGCTGCCGCAGGGCACTACCGCGACAGACCTCGTGCTCACTATAACCGAGCTACTGCGTAAACACGGAGTCGTAGGCAAGTTCGTGGAGTTCTTCGGACCCAGCCTGAAAAAGCTCAGCACCCCCGACAGGGCCACCATATCGAACATGGCCCCCGAATACGGTGCAACAGTAGGCTACTTCCCCGTCGACGAGGAAACCTTAAGCTACCTGAGGTTGACGGGGAGGCCTGAGACACATGTTAACCTGGTTGAAAAATACTGCCGACTGCAGGGCCTCTTCTACAACCCTGCGGAGACGCCGAAATACAACGACGTGCTGGAGCTTGACCTCTCGACGGTCGAGCCCTCAATCGCCGGGCCCGCAAACCCCGAGGACAGAATCCCCCTAAAAGATGTCAGGAGGAAAGCCCTCGAGCTTATCGCTAAATACCTAAACCAGTCAGGTGTTAGAGCCGAGGTCGTAAACAACACACTCTGGTTCTATGAGGGTGGTGGGGCGCAGGTTGTGGAGGCTGCCAGGGGCCCCGGCTCTGTTGACGGCGTGAGCCACGGCTCTGTGGTAATAGCCGCCATAACAAGCTGCACAAACACCTCAAACCCATCCGTAATGGTTGGAGCAGGCCTCATGGCAAAGAAAGCAGTCGAGAAAGGCTTGAGGACAAAGCCATACGTCAAAACAAGCCTCGCACCCGGCTCCATGGCCGTAACAGAGTATCTTGAGAGAGCGGGGCTCACACCCTACCTAGAACAGCTGGGCTACCACCTCGTCGGCTACGGCTGCACAACCTGCATAGGCAACAGCGGGCCTCTGCCTGAGAAGGTCGCAGAGGAGATAAAATCCCGAAATCTCTACACAGTAGCGGTCCTCAGCGGTAACAGGAACTTCGAGGGGAGAATAAACCCGTTGGTCCGGGCGAGCTTCCTCATGTCACCCATGCTCGTCGTCGCATACGGCCTAGCCGGCCGCATAGACATAAACATGCTGGAGGAGCCGCTGGGCACAGACAGCGCCGGGAAACCTGTCTACCTAAGAGACATCTGGCCCTCGATGGAGGAGATACGCAACACAATAGCGGCGGCGGTCAACCCCGAAGTCTTCGTGAAGAAATACGCCAACATATTGATGGGGGATGAAAGGTGGGAGACGCTGCCCACCGCCGGCGGCGAGACATTCAGATGGGACATCAAATCAACATACATAAGGGAGCCACCCTACTTTGCCGACTTCACCACAGAGGTGAAAGAACCCGAAGACATAGTCGGCGCCCGCGTACTTGCGCTCCTGGAAGACAGAATAACCACAGACCACATCTCGCCGGCAGGGGCCATACCACCCAACAGCCCGGCTGGAAAGTATCTCATCGAACAGGGCGTCGACCCCGTTGACTTCAACACCTACGGCGCGAGGAGGGGCAACCACGAAGTAATGATAAGAGGCACGTTCGCTAACATCAGGCTCAGAAATCTGCTGGCCGAGGGCAGGGAAGGTTGGTGGACACTCTACCACCCAACGGGCGAAATCACAACAATATACGACGCCGCAGTCCGGTACGCGAAAACAAAAACACCCCTAATCATCTTGGCGGGCAGGATGTATGGTGCGGGCAGCTCCAGGGACTGGGCGGCGAAGGGCACGGCGCTGCTGGGAGTTAAGGCGGTGATCGCGGAGAGCTATGAAAGAATACATAGAAGCAACCTTGTGGGGATGGGTGTCCTGCCCCTCCAGTTCGAGGAAGGACAGGGCTGGAAAAAGCTCGGCCTAACAGGAAGAGAGACATACACGATAACGGGCATAGGCAACGGCCTATATCCCGGCAAAAAACTGACGGTTAAAGCCGTCGACGAAAAAGGGTCGGTGAAGGAATTCACCGTCAAAGCCCTCCTCCTAACCAAGACAGAGGTAGAATACTACAGGCACGGCGGAATACTACAATACGTCCTCAGAAAAATCCTCTCAACAAATTAAACCCGCCCGCCAACGAATAACCATGCCGTCAGCGGCTAGGCAGAGCACTTCATCCCCAGCTTCACCACACCCCTACAACACGCGACCTCTCTGCGACCTCTTTTTCGTCCGGCCGCCGGACAAATAAGATGTCGCCGCCTCCACTTTCACACAACTCTCTCCCCCAGAGCGGGCCCGATGTTTTCGGAACCACTATGTTTACATTTAGGTAAAACATCAACATATTCGATGGCTGAGGCCCCAACACAGAGGGATTATGAAAGGCTTGCAGACGTCTTCACGGCACTAGCCAACCCCTCCGCCTAAGGATACTGGACCTCGTCTCCACCAGCGACAGACCACTACACATAAAAGCCGTTGCAAAGCTGACCAAAACAAAGTACAGCCTGGCCTACAAACACGTCAGGATGCTTGAGAGGGCGAACCTAGTAACTATATATGAGGTGGGTAGGTCGCGGGTTGTTGCGTTAAAGTCGCCTGAGCTTCTGCAGAAGGCGTTTACGCTGGGCCATGAGGTTTTATCTGTGAAATAGTTTTACTTCTAGGTAAAAAAACTAACATATTTAATTCCCTATATATAAGTCAAGTTATCCTTCCCCACCATGAATAGGGTACAAAGATTAGCTGTTGCAGCCTCACTTGCTGCACTGGCGTACGCGTTAGGCCTGCTCCCCGCCAGTTTTCCCTTCCCACTTCTGCCATTCCTCCGCTTCGACTTGGCCGAAATACCTGACATCTTCTCCTTCCTCCTCCTAGGCTGGAAATTCGGTTTGGTGACGGCCTTGGCCCACTGGTATGCGCTCGTCGCGACGGCAACAGGCGTGTTCGCCCCGCCGCCCATACCCCAGTTGCTCAAGCTTACGGCTGTCTTGGCCATGTTCCTAGGGGTGTATGTGGGGGTGAGGGTTTC
>Ga0197143_1000557_pt1 | contig 38947 bp, 33 predicted proteins | sample GBS70_MetaG_FD_148603 | JGI IMG/M metagenome (GOLD analysis project Ga0197143, IMG submission 148603) | Sediment microbial communities from Great Boiling Springs, Gerlach, Nevada, United States - GBS 70_MetaG | ecosystem: Environmental > Aquatic > Thermal springs > Hot (42-90C) > Sediment... | reverse complement strand
AAGGAATTGCACGCCCAGCTGCTCAAAAATGGTCTTTGAAATTTCATCCTTGTGCTTGAGAACTTCGCCGGTTGGAAGCGTAAGTGCCTGCTGACGGTTTACAAAGTCGCGTTCGAGCTGGTATTCCCTGTCATTGAGTTTAAACTTTAGCTTGAGGTATGGAGGATGCTTGAGCCGGTAAAAATAATTCTTAAGTTCTGATTTTCTTGAAGCAGCATCACCAAACAAGCTTAGGGTGACTGCCTGAAATACGGAGCTTTTTCCTGCCTCATTTGGACCGAAAATTATATTCAGGCCTTCAACAAATTTAAACTGTTTCTCTTTAATTCCCTTAAAATTTTTCAGGTACAACTCTTGAAGAAGCATTTATTCCTCCAGCATCAAGTCTTCTATATCGAGAGGATCTCTGCCTTCAAGGGCTGCCAGCGCAAACCTTTTTGCCATTTCAATGATTGCAGCAGCTTCTTTAGAAGAAAAATTGCTGTTTTCTCCTCTTTCTGAAATGGTAGTCAGCAGGTGAAAGCGAAAGTCGTTTTCACTGAAGTCAAAATTGATATTCAGATCTTCTTTTAACTGTATTCTTGCTTCAAGAACTGAGGGAAAAGAATGGACCAAATGGGATACTTCTTCCAGATCAGCAGGAAAATTAAGGAAAAGCTGGATTAGGTAAAGATGTCCGTCGGCAAGGTTACTTAGTTTTTCTTTGAGCTCTAGAAGTGAGTTTGCCCTGATAGAAGCTGTTGTCAGTATAGATGGCGATCGCAAGCAATTTATATCAACCGTTGTCCTGGAGGAATCACGTTTAAGCTCAACTTCAACTATATATTTTTCGTCAGTTTCGCCAAATTCCAGCGGAGAAAGAGACCCTGAATAGGCTCCCATAATCTTACGGGCGGATTCAACTTTAAGGAACCTGTGCCAGTGCCCAAGGACAGTATAGTCAAACAGTGTCATTTCTTCGAGTGAGACGGGGTCATTGGGGTCCTTTACAAATTCGCTAACCGAGCCGTGAACAATAGCAACATTGAAGGCTGCATCCGGGTCAGGTTCAAGATTAGAAAGAATACTTCTGGAAACAGCCCGGGTGGCATGGGGAAAGGCATGAAAAACAGCCCTATTATCAGGGAGTTTAAATGACTGCGGGCCTTCCCTGTTAAAAATCTTAACATTGGACAGCTCGTCTAGGTCCTTCAGGGGACTGCGAAGGTAAGGAGAATATGAAGATAGGTGGTCATGGCCTCCGGGAACAAGGAGGAGAAAAGTCTCGGGATGAGCTAAGGCAGCTCCTCTTAGTACCTCGTAGGTCTCTCTTTCGAGTTTAAAACGGGGGTCGTTGCTGTCAAAAAGATCTCCTGCAATGACAACAGCATCAGGATTTCTATTAAAGGAAATTTCTACAGCTTTTTTAAACGTTTCGAGCAGTGCCTCCTGGGCTTTAAGGCGTTTTTCAGGCCTGCTGCGGATGGTACTCGAAAAACTGGCCCCGAGATGAATATCTGAAAAATGGACTATCTTTAACCTTTCTTGCATGTTTAAAATTCTAACAGCATATGCGACTTTTTAAGCGTATAGCTACCTGCGCGAGGACGGTAAAAGATGTCAGAAAACAAAGGTAACAACCGTACAGCTATATATCTTATCAAGGCAAGTATGTTTTTAATAGCTGGAATCCTTGTTTTAATCGAGGCGCTTCTTTACTTTCTGTATCTAAATCCGTCAATAAAGAGCAAGCAGGAACGCGACGTAATTTATTACAGCAAAAAGCTAAAGGAAAATCCCGAGAATCCTGACAACTACCTGCGGCTTGCTATGACTTACCTGAAAGCAGGTGATATTCAAAAAGCAAAGAATTATCTTAACCAGGGCAAAAAGCTCTTTCCTCGCGATTATAGATTTTCGCTCCAGCTTGCCTTCATATATTACACTGAAAAGAATTATGATAAGGCAGGTAAATTAGCTAAAGAAGCGCTTAAGATCAACCCGAACTTAAGTGATGCCTACTATCTTATGGGTAAGTTAGCTAGCGAGCAGGGTAATGATACTCAAGCGGCTGACATGTTTGCAAAAGCTCTGGCTAACGACCCTTATAATGCAGATCTCTATCTGGAGCTAGGTAGTATTTACGAAAAGAAGAAACTGTATAAACAGGCGCGCCAGCTTTATGAAAAAGGTCTGGAGTTTAATCCTCAGGACAAAAGAATTATAAAAGCACTGGAAAGGATAGCTGCCAATGCAGATAGATAGGAAACTGGCGGCTCTGTGGCTGTTATTTGTTTTGCTCCTGACCATATTTCTCGTGCTGGTTTACTTTTTCTATGTTCTGGTGCTTGCACCAAAACCAGCTGCAAAGGCAGATTCACGACTTTTACATGTGGCTTCTATCTATGGTTTCGGCAAAAGTGCCGAAGACCTTTTTAACAGGCCGCACGATGTTTGTGTTGACCGTGAGGGAAACCTAATAGTTTCTGACACACGCAACAGTCGGGTAGTAAAGATAACTCCCGGCGGCCGGCTGATCAGAATCTATAAGGACAGGTTTGTCGTAAGGCCGCTTGGTGTTTCAGTTGCCGGCAACGGGTCTATTTATGTTGCCGATAGATTTTCAGGTGCGCTGGTGATTTTTGACCCATATGGAGGAGTTAAAAGAAGGCTGTCAGTTTCCGGTCCTTTAAAACCCTGTGTTTACGAGGATCGTGTTTACCTGGCAACTAAAGAGTCGGTGGCGGTGCTTTCTCTTAGAGGTGACTTCCTCTTTCACTTTGGTAGTTACGGTAGGGAAGAAGGCATGTTTTCCTTTCCTAACGGACTGAGCGTTGATAGGGAGCGTATTTATGTTGCTGATACCAACAACCAGCGTGTACAGTGTTTTACCAGAAGAGGGGAACTGCTCTGGTCAAAGGGATCTCCGGGTACAAAGAATGGCGGTTCGCTTTTTTCTCTTCCGGCGGGAATTATCTATTACAACGGCAAACTTTATGTTGTGGATGGTTTTGCGGATGCTATTCTAATGCTGGATGCAAAAACGGGAAAACTGATAAAGAAGTTTGGCGGAAAAAAAGGAGATGCTGATGGAGAATTTAATCAACCAACGGGCATTGACCACCTTGAAAAGGATCTTTTTGTTGTAGCGGACAAATATAATGACCGGATTCAGCTTGTCAGACTTCCCATAGACAAATAGGCTTTCGGTTTATTTAGATTAAAAAAAGTGGTGTAAAAGTCTTATAATTCTTGATGATGAGAAAGTTTATTTACATTCTGCCTTTAATCTCGGTTCTGCTTTCGTTTTTGTTTTTTAAAGCAACCGTGCTTTTTGCCGGAGGTTATCTGGAACCAACCACTACAGTAAGCCCTCATGGTGGCTATACTACAACAAGCAGTAAGTGCAAGTACTGTCATGCTGTCCACCTTGCCGAGGGTTCTTACAAACTAACCAGAGCAAACAGTGTCTATGAGGCCTGTGATTACTGCCACGGCGATGGGTCCGGGGCGGGTAGCATCATAGTTACCAATTTTGAAGGTCACACTACCGGTAAGAATCAGGTGTACTTTGGAGTTGCTCCAGGCTACATTAATGGGGATAGATACGTTTCCTCGCCTGAAAACCCGTTTACCTGCCTTACCTGTCATTCAGTTCACGGAAACCCTGAAACAACGGTGATTTTAGCTGATCAAGACAAGAATTATTTGCTTTTAAGAAACCCTGACGCCACAGATACCTCTTATACGGGCGAAAATACACTGGCAGAATGGTGTGCAGACTGCCATCCTTTGATGTTCGGTACAAATGAGGAGCCCAAGCAGGTTGATTCAACGCTGATTTTTTCACATGCAAGCAGCCGCACAGCAGTTACCACGCCGGTCATATCTGCTTTTGATGGAAAAAATTACGGACCAAGCTGCCGGCAGTGCCACCTCTCAAGTCTTTTCCCGCATGGGCAGGGTGGTACTGGAAGGGACATGCTTAAGGATAGCTTTGACGGAATCAGCCTCGATGACGTGTGCAACGATTGCCACCTTGAAAGCGACCTTCCTTAAGCCTCTCAGCTAAAACTGGTTTATGTTAACGGTGGGAGTTGGTTCAGCGTCTTCATTTACCGGGACATCGCCTTTAATGGTTACTTTTGGATAATCGGAAAGGTCGGGCTTTATTTTTGAGGGGTTTCCCAGCGGGGTATGGCAGTTGTTGCATTCTGCTCTTGCCCTTGCTCCATCGTGGCATTGCAGGCACTTTTGCATGCGCAGCAAAGAAAAGTAAGGATATTTTTCCTGATTGAAGTCGTGACATGTAAGGCAATTTCTATACATGGAAAAAAGTTCACGGTGACTGACCCGGATGTAGTGGGAGTTCACGGTTTCATAAAGAACATATTTATGGCAGGACAAACAGTTTGAGCTTGATACACAGCAGGAAAAGTCTGATGGTGATCGGCCGGTAAAGTTGATGCCTGCAATCTTTCCCATTAAACCAAAAAAGCTTTCAATTCTGCCCGCTACCCCTGCTTTAAGATGACAGTCACGGCAATCCGCTGTTTTATGTGCTTCTTCCAGCACAGAGTTGTGGTTGCCGTGGGCTGCATGGCATTGTAGACAGCTACGGGCTGAAATAAGATAAAGAGTTGGCAGGTAAAGGGCTGCAAGAGTTATACCCAGAAAAAAGGCAAAATAGTAGGCGCTCTTTCGGAAACTTTTTTCTTCTTCAGAAAATACCTTTATCTTTCTTAAGAGCGATATGTAGTAAAAAACGACGATTGTAAGGGTGAGTATTGATATTAGAGCTATTAAAAGGGGTATTTCCCTGGCATGAAACTCAGGGTGCTTAAAGATATCAATCAAATTCTGCAAATCTAACAGCTCTTTTATCTGTTTAAGAAAAGCCGCTAGCTTTTTCATCGCTTCTCAACCCTGCTCGAAAACTTATCCACAAAAGTTTCTTCGTGACACTTCCTGCAGTAATTTAGCGTATGGCAGCGAGCGCAGATTTCGTTCCAATCTGAGACAGCTTTTGGACCGTGCAGGCTGTTCCATTCCTGTCTGTGGGGCATCTCAGTTCCGTGACATTCATTACACCTTATTATCAGGTGGCAGGTACGGCAGTTAAGTATATCTTTCAGAGCAAAGGTACCATGTCTTGCCGGAAAGTCTCTACTGTGCGGAAAGTTCTGATGACATTCTTCGCAGTCCCTTTTTTTGTGACAGGCAAAACAAAGGTTGGGTGAATGCCCGCCGTGGTTCTTAAGAAAGCTTGAGGTGTGCTCAAGCCCGAGAACTTTTTCATATTCGCTGGGATCAACCTTTTTTTCATGACATTTGCTGCAGCTTTTTGGGTTATTGCTAACCTGGTGGCAGTACAGGCATATTTCCATTACAGGCTTTTCCTGCTGAAACACTGCATGTACCTGAGCTTCATGACAGGAGATGCAGTTTTCTTTGCCGATAAATTCCGCGTGGCTTACCCTAAGATTTTTTGCTTTCAACGGTTTATATATTTCTTTGTGGCACATAAGGCAGGTGCTATCCGGAATGCACTCAAGGCTGGAGCCGAGGTTGTAACGCCTCAAAGATAGAAACATTTTAATCTGCCGGATTTTAAAAGCAGTTTTTCCGGTGAGTCCAGGCCTCTGGTGGCATGTCAGGCAGCGGATGTTTGAATGTGGTCTGGCGGGATAATTAACTGCATGGCAACCAAGGCATGTTGCATTAAGATCTGAAAGAAATATAACTGCGTAAAAGAGCAGGAAAAAGAGGAGCAGGCTGCCTGCCAGTCCATAAATTGTTTTTTTATAGTAAGCAGGTAGCCGGCGAAAAAAGTTGAGGCCATGGTATATTGCAAGCGCAAAGGTGAGGGAAGAAATTATCAGAAATAAGATAGCTATTTCTGGGCTTATAAGCTTCGACATTAGCTTGCCTGACCAGTATTTTTCAGGTCAACAATTATTCCGGTTCCTTTTCCCCTTGCAACCATAATCCAGTGTCTTTCGCCAACGATTGACGCCATATTGTTCACGATTTTTTTCTTTAAAGCAGCACCCTGAATAAAGATAAGCAACCTTTCAGCGCCATCATGCTTGCTCAGGGCAAAGCGCAATAATTTTTTCTCCCGGCTGGCGATTTCTTTAAACTTATTTACTATTTCTATTGCTTCCTTATTGCTTGTTGTTTCCTGAATATGACTTTTATTGATAATGTCTACAATAGCTCCAAAAGGTATCTGGACAAGACTTCCATCTGGGGCAAGCAGGGTAAGAAATCGTGTTGAGATGGAAAGCACGATTCCTTCTTTATTTCCAATTACAAGGTAATCTCCCAGGTCAAACTGGCCTTCAATGAGCATCATGAAACCTGCGATTAGATCTTTAACAAGACTTTGTGCGCCAAATGATATGGCAATACCTGCAATTCCAGCTGAAAGAACAAGGGTTTTGACATCAAGACCGAGCATATCAAGTACGGTAAAAATCAGCCATAAGCCTATAAGGAGCTTGATGATCGAAAGAACAAGCTGTTCAATAGTCTTAGCTCGCTGCTGAAAGACTTTTTCTTCGATGTGCGAACCAAGCAACCTTTTGAAGTACCTTCTAAAAAAATATTTAAAAAGTTCGTATGAAAGTAGGGCGATAAGAAGGGCAAAAAGAATTTTCGATAACTTTTCGTTATTTACATAATGTAAAATTGGCTTCAGCAAGTCTGTCATCCTGTTAGGGTCCTGAAATTGCTTTTTGGTGCCATGAGTATTGATTTTAACGAAAAAAGCTACTTTGATGTAATCATTATCGGTGAAGGCATTGCCGGTCTTGCAACCGCCTACTACTTGCCTGAATCACTGAAGGTTCTTGTGGTTAGCAAAGCAACCAGCGAAGCATCAAGCTCTTGGCTGGCACAAGGTGGCGTCGCTGCCTCAATTTCCAAATACGATTCCCCTGAAAGGCATCTCGAAGATACAATCTTTGCCGGCGATGGACTCTGTGATCCTGATGTGGCGAGAATTGTGGTTAATGAGGGAAGAGAAAGAATAGTCGAGATGATTCAACTTGGTGTGCCTTTTGAAAGAATAGATGATGAATTTGATCTGGCTCGTGAAGGTGGACACAGCATTGCGCGGATTCTACACTACGGTGATCAGACCGGGCAGGCTATAGTGAGTACTTTAAGAAATCATCTTTCGAACAGGGATAACCTGATTTTCATTGAAAATTTCTTTTTTGAACAGTTGGTAATGGTTGATGGCGAGGTTGCCGGTATTGTAGGTTATACGAAGAAGTTTAATGAGCCGGTGCTTTTTTTAGCTCCGGCAGTCGTGGTAGCAACTGGTGGAGCATCTCAGATGTTTGAGCATACAACCAACCCTCTTACAGCGACCGGGGATGGCATAGCAGCTGGTTTTAGAGCTGGTGCTTCCATCGCTGACATGGAGTTTGTGCAGTTTCATCCTACTGTCCTTAAAGATGAACGGACACCCATGCTCCTTATAACTGAAGCAGCCAGGGGGCATGGCGCCCGGCTGCTTACGCCTGAAGGCGAGCTTCTGATGGAGGGTTATCATTCCTTTAAAGACCTTGCTCCAAGATTTGTGGTTGTCAGAAGAATGGCAGAGCTCATGCTTAAAAACGGTTACGAGTATTTTTTGCTTGACATGAGGCATTTTAGCCCGGAGGATTTTGCTCACATCCGTTTTGTTTATAGCGAACTTAAAAAAAGAGGATTTGATCCGGAAAAAGAGCCCGTACCTGTGGTGCCAGCCGCGCACTATTTTATAGGCGGATTAAAGGTTGATCTCTCTGGAAAAACAACGGTTCCAGGTCTCTATGCCTGCGGTGAAGCATCCTGTACCGGACTTCATGGCGCCAACCGCCTTGCCTCTAACTCACTTTTAGAGGGTCTTGTTTTTGGTAAAAGGATTGCCGAAAGCATTGTCTCTCAACCTCGGCAGCCAGGAGTAAGAGATGAGAATGAGTTGCAGCTGACAGTCAGAAGAAGCAGCGGTGTTCATGGTAAACAAGCGAGCACAAAATTAAGGCGACTGAAAAGACTGATGGATGAGAAAGCCGGGATAATAAGATATGAAGAAGGGTTAAAAGAAGCTCTTGAATGCCTTGAAGAAGTTTATCTTGAGGCTCTGGAAAATTCAGGCAACAGCAGGGAGCAGGCTGAATACTACAACCTGGCCCTTCTTTCTTATTGGGTGGTTCGAATGGCTCTCAACCGCAGAGAGAGTCGCGGGGTGCATTTGCGGCTTGATTATCCAGAGAAGGATGACGAAAACTTTAAGATCAGACAGGAGGCCAGGAGGGAGAAATGATAAAGCTTACAGATCTTGAATGGCAGTTATTTTGTGCTGCTGTGCTGAAGGAGGATGCAGCTGACAAGGATATCACCAGTTTGCTTCTGGTAGATGAAAACTGCACCGTTAGGGGAAGCATTATTGCTGACGAGAACGCTGTTGTTTGCGGTATAAAGGGGGTTGAAACCTGCTTCAGGATACTTGATCCGGAAGTACGTTTTTTAGCACTTAAAAAGGATGGAGATGAAGTTTTAGCTGGCGAAGCTGTGGCTAAGGTCGAAGGGAGAGCAAAAGCATTGTTTGCAGCTGAACGCAGCGCTTTAAACATTCTTGCTCACCTTTCGGGCATTGCCACTACAACCAGGAGTTTTGTCAGGTCAGCCAGAAATTTCGGGATAGAGGTTTACGATACTCGCAAGACAAGGCCGCTTTTGAGGAAATTAGAGAAATATGCAGCTAATATTGGCGGGGCAAAAAATCACAGGTTAAGTCTGGATGAAGCTGTTTTTGTCAAGGACAATCACAAACGGGCTGCAGGGGGCATGGCAGAGATCATAAAAATTCTCCAGAAAAACAGGGAAAAAATTGCGGCACTGCCGTTAATAATTGAAGTGGAGGACCTGAATGAGCTTGAGCTGGCAGCTAGCTTGAGACCAGATCTGATTTTGCTGGATAACTTCAGTCAGGATGAGATAAAACTTGCTCTTGAAAGGTTTGGTAAGGTTGTGGAAATGGAGATTTCAGGCGGTGTTACTGTTGACAGTCTTGAAGAAATGGCGCAGCTTGGAGTAAAGAGATTATCAAGCTCCTCATTTATTATGAAAGCGCAGGCAAAGATGTTTAAATTAGAGGTGACATAACAGTTCAGGAAAAAAATGAGGAACAGGAATACCTTGCTTGTGCTTGAGGAACTAATAAAGAATCAGGGAAGCTTTGTTTCAGGCTCAAACCTTTCTCAAAAGCTGGGAATTACGAGAACTGCTATTAAAAAAATTATGGACCGCCTGGCTAATAAAGGTTATTTAATTGAAGCTCGTACCGGTTCAGGCTATCTGCTTTCGAAGTTGCCTGACTATCCTGATTCTTATGCAGTTCAGGCAATCTTAAATTCAATGGGTCTGAGCAACATAAATTATTTTTATTTTCCTGAAATTGATAGTACCCAGAATGAAGCTCTACGCTTTCTGACGTCAAAAGGATTTAAGCTGGAACCGGGGCAGCATTATGTCTTTGCTGCAGGCAGGCAAACTGGTGGTAAGGGCAGGATGGGGCGGTCCTGGTACTCGGAAGAGGGTGGAATCTGGATCACGTTTGTTTTTAACCAAACAATATTTGTGAAGGAACTGCCTTATTATCCGCTGGCAGCAGTGCTTGCTGTCATTGATTTCTTACAAGGTTATTTCGGGATTTCCTGCAAGCTTAAATGGCCTAACGACGTAGTCTATAGGGACAGAAAAATTGCCGGCATTTTAACGGGCGGCAGGGTGGAGGTTGATATTGCGTCGCAGCTTTTGATTGGAGTGGGCGTAAATGTGAACAATGAGCTTCCACCAGAACTTAAAAGCCGGGTGGTAACCGTTGCTGAGGTGACCGGGGAGAAACAGGAACTTTTGTCACCCACGGTAAATCTAATCACCAATCTTTATTTTGGTTTGAGCAATATGAAACCTAGGGATGTAATTGCACGGTCTAATCAGCTTCTCTGGAAAAAAAACGAAGAAGGTGTGGTTACCGGGCCTTCCGGAAAAAAGGAAAGGGTGCTGGTTAAAAAGATAAGCTCTTCCGGCGGTCTGATAGCCGTTGTTAACGGCGAAAGAAAGACCATTTTTTCTGCTGAAATCGACTGGCCATAAAGTTTTGATGAAGCTTCTGGTTTATTTTTATTATTGACACGCTCTCGGTTTTTTCTAAAATGTTAACCATGCAAAATTACATGGTTAACAGAGAAAACCTAATGAAAAGAATAGACTTGATCGTAAAGATTGCCTTTTTTGAAGCACTCCTGATTTTATTTTCCAAAATTTCCTTTAACCTTCCTTTTTCTCCGGTGCCATTTACCTTTCAGGTTCTTGGTGTTTTTCTTGTCGGGCTTTTTCTTAAACCTTATCAATCCCTAACAGCTATGGTTATCTATATATTGATGGGTGCCATCGGATTGCCAGTATTTGCAAAGGGCGGCGGTCTGGCTTATTTATTCGGGATAACCGGTGGATTTATTTTCGGCTTTCTTTTTGCAGCTGTTCTTATTAGCTTTTTAAAGGAAAAAATCAGGTCTGTTGCGGGCACATTTCTGGCTTTGCTTCTGGGACTGATTGTTATCTATCTCTCAGGTGCCTTTTACATGGCTTTCTTTACCGGCAAGGGATTTGCTGCCGTATTTTCACTTGCAGTTGTTCCTTTTGTTCCTCTTGACCTTATTAAGGCTGTCATTGCCCTGCTTGTGTACCGGGCTTACGTATCTGCGGTAAAGCCTCTATAATCAATTCTATGATTCTTGCCGTTGACGTTGGCAATACTGAAACCACAATCGGACTTTTTGATGCTCAGGGAAAGTTAGCACATCATTTCAGATATGAAACCAAGCATCGCGAAACTGGCGATGAAATTGCCGTAGACCTTAGCGGCTTACTGCGCCTCGTGGGTTTTTCCCTCGAGCAAATTGAAGGCATAGTTCTGGCTTCGGTTGTTCCTTCGGTTACCTCTTCTTTTATATCAATGGCCAGAAAATATCTGACTCATAAGCCACTTGTCAACCTCGAGCCGGGAGTAAAAACCGGTCTACCGATTCTATACGAAAATCCAAAAGAGGTTGGCGCTGACCGGATTGCCAATGCGGTTGGTTGCGTATCAGAGTATGGCTCACCTGCAGTGATTGTTGATTTTGGCACAGCAACCACGTTTGATGTTATTTCCTTAGACGGGGAGTACCTGGGAGGCCTGATTTTTCCGGGAATAATGACCTCGGCTCAGGCACTTTTTGAGCGGGCGGCGCGGCTGAGTCAGGTTGAAATTAAAAAACCAGGCAGATTTATTGGCAGAAACACTGTTGAAAGCATTCAATCAGGACTGATTTTTGGTACGGCTGCCATGACCGATGAGCTCATACGAAGGATTAGGGCCGAAATAGGAAAAGAGGCTGTAGCAGTGGCCACTGGTGGGCTTGCCCACCATATCAAAGGTGTTTCCACTGAGATAAATTACTTTGACTTTGAGCTAACCCTTAAGGGTCTTTATCAGATATATAAACTGAACGTTCTCGAATAATTATTCTTTGTCAGTTTTGTTTTTCCTGGTTTAAAATTGATGTGAACAAATTTGTGTACAAAAGGATACCCCATGGAATTTATAAGAGTTGGAGATAAGGTTTTAAGTCTGGAGAAGCTTGAAGCAAAAATCAGGAAGATTCTTAAGCTCAGGGCTCAAGGATCAACCCAGGCTGAAGTAGCAGAGATTCTTGGCATAGACCGTTCTTTTATATCCCATCTCGAAGGGTTGGGCGAAATTCGCAAAGGAATTAAGGTTGGCTTGATAGCCTTCCCGGTAAAGAACCGGGCTGAGGTCGAAAAACTAGCAGAGGAACTTGGTGTGGATGTTTATCTTGTTATGTCCCAGGAGGAAAGAGAAAAAAAGGTTGAAAGTGCTGATGGGTTTTATGTTTTCAACGAAGTGATTGAAATTCTTACAAATCTTGTTGAGTGCGACGTAATAATCGTTGCTGCCAGTGACCTCAGGATAAAACAGGCAGAAAAGATTTTTGGAGAAAACAAAGTTATCGGTATAACGCTTGGGAAGAGCCCTTTAAGGCAAGATGCAGTACTTGATGTTAATGAGTTGAAGCAGCTTATTGTCAATATTATTGAAAAGGGTGGCAGTGAAAATGAAAAACGTCGTCAGCGTAAGTTTAGGTTCTTCAAAAAGAAATCACGCTGTTGAGGTCGAGATACTTGGTACACCTATTCGCATAGAGCGCATAGGGACGGACGGGGACTTTAACAAGGCGATCTCACTGTTGCGACAGCTTGATGGCAGAGTGGATGCTATAGGACTTGGCGGCATTGACCTTTATCTTCACTGTGAAGACAGAAGGTTTGTAATCCGGGACGCAAAAAAACTGGCGCGCGCTGTAAAGAAAACGCCGGTTGTTGATGGAAGTGGCCTCAAACTAACACTTGAATACCTTGCGATTAAAAAAATTGTGGAAATGGGTTATTCCCTTTCTGGCAAAAAAGTCCTTATGGTGAGTGCAATTGACCGCTGGGGCATGGCAAAAGCACTTAATGAGGTAGGTGCTGAGGTGGTTTATGGAGACCTGATTTTCGGACTCGGCATACCTGTGCCAATAAGAAATTATGAAACATTTAAGAAACTTGCTTTTACCATTGCCCCGATTGTGGTTCAAATGCCGTTTAAAATCCTTTATCCAACAGGTAAGGAGCAGGAAAAGGAACCGGATCCGAAGTATGCCAGATACTACGAAGAAGCTGATGTGGTTGCAGGTGACTTCCTTTTTATTCGCAAATACATGCCTGGAGAAATTAAGGGAAAGTGGATTATCACTAATACCACGACCAGCGATGATGTGGAGGAGCTCAAAAAGCGTGGTGTGAGCTATCTTTTTACGACCACGCCTGTTTATGAAGGCAGGAGTTTTGGCACAAACGTAATGGAAGCTGCCTTTATTGCAATTTTGGGTAGGCGTCCTGAAGAGGTAACTCCGGATGATTACTTTGATTTGCTTGCCAGAATGAATTATGCCCCTCATGTAATCGAGTTAAATCCATAATTCTTGACTGGAGTTTGTTAAAATATTTGTTTGCTTTAATTCAGAATTTAAAAGGGAGGTTGTGTTTTGCTCAAAATAGCCTTGCCAAAAGGAAGCCTGGAAGAAAAGACGCTTGAGCTTTTTAAAGATGCTGATTTACCTGTGTACAGAGAAGCAAGAAACTACTTCGGACGAATCGAAGACCCCAGGGTTTCTGAGGTTCGTTTTTTGCGTCCGCAGGAAATTCCGCTTTATGTGGCCGAAGGCTATTTTGATCTGGGTATTTCCGGTTACGACTGCATTGTTGAAAACGAGGCAGATGTTGAAATTATTGCTGACCTCCCCTTTTCCAGGGCGACTTCAAGGCCTGTGAAAATGGTGGTTGCTGTACCAGAGGACTCGAATATTGAAAGCATAGAGGACATTCCTGAAGGAGCCAGAATAACAACTGAATTTCCAAACATAACCAGAAAATTTTTCGAAAGCAAAAGCAAAAAAGTCAGGGTATATTATTCGCATGGTGCAACCGAAGCTAAGGTTCCTGATATTATGGATGTGGTTGTCGACCTGACGGAAACCGGTGAGACCCTCCGACGGAACCGCCTGAAGATAATTGCAACTATACTTGAATCAACCACGAAGCTTTTTGCAAACAGGGAGAGCCTTAAAGATCAAAAAAAGGCAAAGGCTATTGAGGAGATTAGAACGCTTCTTGTTGGGGTCATTGAAGCCCGCGGGAAAGTGCTTCTTTCTATGAATGTCCACCGTGACAACCTAGAAAAAGTGGTTTCTGTTTTGCCGGCAATGAAGCACCCAACAGTAAACAAACTTTACGATTCAGACTTTTTTGAGATTGTTACCGTGGCGGAAAAGAGCTCGATTAACATTCTTCTGCCCAAGCTTAAGGAAATGGGCGCTGAAGATATCCTTGAAATTCCCATAACCAAAATCATTAAGTAGGAGGTCGATTGATGGACAGGCGTTTGATCTATCTTTCGAGAGTTGCTTTTATAGCTGCTCTGTATGCGGCGCAGACAATTGCCTTTCAACCAATTTCATACGGGCCGGTTCAGGTAAGAATCGCCGAAGCTCTGACTATTTTGCCTATTTTTTATCCGGAGGCAGTGCCCGGTCTTTTCCTGGGTTGCTTGATTGCCAATATTTACGGTCCGTTTGGAATTCTCGATATCGTCCTGGGTTCGCTCATGACTCTTTTGGCTGCATACCTCACCTATCGTCTGCGGAAAAAAGTTGTGCTTGCTTTTTTGTCGCCTGTGATTGTTAACGGGTTTGGGGTAGCAGCCTATCTTACCTTTTTGACCAATGTGCCTTACCTGATTCTTTCTTTCCAGATCATGCTGGGAGAATTGATTGCGGTTGTTGGGCTGGGTTCACTTGTTTATGCAGCAATTCTCAGGTTAAATGCAGGCAGAATTTATCAGACACTTTAATTCCCGGCGGTGATTAAATGGCTCCTGAAAAACCCGGATCTGAAGAAACGACAGACCCGATAGTTGTCAGGCTGAGGCGGCTTGAAGAACTTAAGGCTTCAGGTGTTGAACCCTATAAGAAAAAATTTGCCCGCACAGCGCTGATAGCTTCAATAAGAAAACAGTTTGAAGGTATCGACCCCGGCAGCGTAACTGATGCAAAGTTTTCCATAGCCGGGCGTCTCATAGCTCTGAGAACCCATGGCAAGGCTAGTTTTGCCGATTTAAAGGATGGATCCGGAAAGATTCAACTTTTTGCCTCTTTTGATTTGCTGGGTGAAAGGGATTACGAGTTTTTTACCAACCTTGACATCGGCGACATAGTTGGTGTAACCGGTACCGTTTTTAAAACCCGCAGAGGGGAGCTTTCAATAAGGGTAGAATCCTTTGAGCTTCTTTCCAAGTCTCTGAGGCCGCTTCCTGAAAAATGGCACGGACTTAAAGACGTTGAGATCCGCTACCGGCAGCGTTACGTAGACCTGTTAATGAATGATGACGTTAAACAGGTATTTTTAACCAGAAGCAAAATCATCAGTCTCATACGGAAGTTTCTTGAGGAAAAAGGATATGTCGAAGTCGAAACCCCGATGCTTCATCCGATCCCGGGTGGTGCCTCTGCTAGGCCGTTTATAACCCACCATAATGCTCTTGATATGGATCTTTACCTGAGGATTGCACCCGAGCTTTATCTCAAGCGTCTGATTGTAGGTGGTTTCGAGAAGGTCTATGAACTGAACCGCAATTTTCGCAACGAGGGTATATCGGTAAAGCACAACCCCGAGTTTACAATGCTGGAGCTTTACGAGGCTTATGCTGATTATGTAGATATGATGGATCTCATAGAAGAGCTCATTACGCATGTTGTGCTTGAGATTAAGGGAACTCTTCAGTTTGAGTACCAGGGTGTCATGCTTAATTTTGAGCGCCCCTGGAAGCGCCTGACGATGATTGAAGCTATCAGAGAATACGCTGGCGAAGAGGTTTCTTTTGAAATGGATATAGAAGATTTAAGGTTAGTGGCGCTTAAGTACGGGGTAGATGTGAAGCCCTATTTTGGTAAGGGCAAGCTCATTACTGAAATCTTTGAAAAGGCCGTTGAGGCAAAGATTGCCGGTCCGGTTATTATTTATGATTATCCACTGGAAGTTTCGCCATTAGCACGGAAAAAGGCTGATAATCCTGAGTTCGTGGAAAGGTTTGAGGTAATTGCTGCTGGCAGGGAAATAGTTAATGCATTTTCTGAGCTCAATGATCCCATCGATCAGGCAAAGAGGTTTTTTGATCAGGTAAAACTTGCTGAAGCTGGCGATGAGGAAGCTCAGAGGTTTGATTATGACTACATACGTGCTCTTGAATATGGGTTGCCACCAACCGGTGGAGCAGGTCTGGGCATAGACCGGCTGGTAATGCTTCTTACGGATCGCTATTCAATTCGTGAAGTCATTCTTTTTCCGCATTTAAGACCTGAGGAGTCTGAGGAAGACCCCGTCATAGAGAAAGCCCGGCAGGATTGATTAGTTGACTTTAGCTATTAAGCCTCCTTTTGTTTTGGACGAAAATTTATAAAGAAGAGCGGCAGTTCCGGGCTCAATTGACAGCTAAGTTGTAAGCTGCGAAAATAGTAGTAAAGTTTATTTAGAAGGAGCTTCAAACAAAAATGTCCGAAAGATTTTTTGAGAAGTTCACCGAAAGAGCCAGAAAGGCAATGGTCTATGCTCAGGAAGAAGCCCGGATGCTCAATCATGCTTATGTGGGCACGGAACACATTCTTCTGGGCATTCTAAGAGATGAAGAGGGTATTGCAGCCCAGGCTTTATTGGCTCTTAACATTTCCCTTGAAGATGTACGCGAGCAAATAGAAGAAATAATTGGGCGCGGTGAAGGCACAGTAGCCGATAACCGCCAGATACCCTTTACCCCAAGGGCAAAAAGGGTCCTTGAGCATGCCCTTCGTGAAAGCCTGCAGCTAGGGCATAACTACATTGGGACTGAGCATATTCTGCTTGGCATCCTTCGCGAAGGCGAAGGAGTTGCTGCCAAGGTGCTGGAAAGCCTGGGAGCTGACCTTGAAAAGGTAAGGAATGAAGTAATAAAAATTCTTTCAGGCTATCACGAACAGCCTGTGTACGATTACCGTGAATCTTCGGTTTACGCCCGCAAATCAGGCTATCTGGATGAGTTCGGGCGTAACCTTACAGCAGCAGCCCGGGCCGGCAAGCTCGATCCTGTAATCGGGCGCGAGAAAGAAATTCAGCGGGTAATGCAGATACTTTCGCGCCGTACCAAAAACAACCCCGTGCTGATTGGAGATCCAGGGGTTGGAAAAACAGCTATCGTAGAAGGGCTTGCCCAGCTGATTGCCAGCGGGAAAGTGCCCGAAAACCTTAAAAACAAGCAGATCTATACGCTTGATCTAGGAGCTCTGGTTGCCGGTTCCAAGTACCGCGGCGAGTTCGAAGAAAGACTTAAAAGAGTCCTTAAAGAGATTCGCGAACGTGGTGACGTTATTCTCTTCATTGATGAGGTCCATACTCTTGTAGGTGCGGGAGCAGCTGAAGGAGCGATTGATGCTGCCAGTATTTTGAAGCCCGCACTGGCAAGAGGTGAGGTTCAGACCATCGGTGCTACCACGCTTGATGAATATAGAAAATATATTGAGAAGGACTCTGCGCTGGAAAGGCGTTTTCAGCCTATTCACGTTCGCGAACCATCGGTAGAAGAAACAATTGAAATCCTTAAAGGGTTGAGGAAGAGGTACGAGGAACACCACAGGGTTATTATCACAGACGAAGCCATAGTGGCTGCTGCCAGATTAAGTGAGCGCTATATAAGTGATCGCTATCTTCCGGATAAAGCTATTGATCTCATCGATGAGGCTGCCTCCAGAGAAAGAATTAACCTTTTGAAATCTCCGCCTGAGGTAGAAAAGCTTGAAAAAGAAATAGCCAGAATCAAGGAAAAAAAAGAAGAGGCTATTGCCAGGCAGGATTTTGAAACAGCAGCAAAGCTTAGAGACAGAGAAAGGTCGCTGTTGCTTAAAAAACGTCATCTTGAAGAAAAGTGGCAGCGAGAAAGAGAAAACATTGTTCCGAAAATTGGCGAGGAAGAAATAGCTGAAATTGTTTCTGCTTGGACGGGCATTCCGGTTTTCAAGTTGACGCAGGAGGAAACGGAAAAACTGCGCAACATGGAGAAAAACTTACACAAGCGTATTATTGGTCAGGAAGAAGCGGTTTCTGCCGTTTCCCGTGCTATAAGAAGAGCAAGGAGCGGAATTAAGGATCCAAAAAGACCTATAGGCAGCTTTATTTTCCTCGGACCTTCCGGCGTAGGCAAAACAGAACTTGCCCGGGCTCTTGCAGAATATCTCTTTGGTTCGGAGGAAGCTCTCATCCAGCTTGATATGAGCGAATATATGGAAAAACATTCAGTTTCAAGGCTGGTTGGTTCTCCACCAGGCTATGTTGGCTACGAGGAGGGTGGTCAACTAACCGAAGCCGTAAGGAGAAAACCTTTTTCCGTTGTACTCTTTGACGAAATTGAAAAAGCTCATCCGGACGTGTTCAACATCCTGCTTCAGATACTGGAAGACGGCAGGTTGACGGACGCACAGGGTAGAACTGTGGATTTCAGGAATACCATCATTATCATGACCTCGAACATCGGCGTCAGGGAAATTCGCAAGTCTGGAGGAATTGGTTTTACTGCTGGAAGCAAAGAAGGTACCGTTGGTTATGAAACCATAAAGGAAAAGTGTCTGAGCGAGTTGAAAAAAACATTCAGACCCGAGTTTCTTAACCGTGTAGACGAAATTATTGTTTTCCATGAGCTAACAAGGGAACACCTTTACAGAATCATTGATCTTATGGTTGACAGGCTTAACCGGGAACTTAAATCTCAGGATATAACTATTGTACTGACCACGGCTGCTAAAGACCTGCTCATTAAAGAGGGTTATGACCCAACGCTTGGCGCAAGACCAATGCGCAGGGCCATTCAAAGACTGATTGAAGATAGACTGGCTGAACAGCTTTTGGAAGGCAATGTTAAACCCGGACAGACTGTTATTGTTGATGCTGCTGATGGAGAAATAAACCTTATTCCCAGAAAAAGGCAGAAGGTCGGAGCCAGCAGCGAAAGCGAATAATGACGAGGGGCGAAAGCTATGTCTGCAGGGAGTGCGGTTACTGGACAGCTAAATGGCTGGGGCGCTGTCCTGCCTGTGGAACCTACGATTCATTTGAACGGCTGATCCAGGAAGAAGAAAAGTCAATCTCATATTCTCCCGTCGAACTGGTCCCCATTTCTCAGGCGGCTGCCCGAAGCTACGAACGCATAAAAACTGGCATTAGCGAGTTTGATACTGTCCTCGGTGGTGGAATTGTCGTTGGCTCAGCCGTTTTAATTGCCGGTGAGCCCGGTATTGGCAAATCCACTCTTTTGCTTCAGGTGGCAGCTGCGGTTGCATCCCGGGGCATGGTAGTTTACCTAACAGGTGAAGAGTCCCTTGAGCAGGTCGGTTTGCGAGCTAGAAGGCTGGGTATAGAATCTGACAATCTTTTTCTTGTAGCCGAGCCCAACCTCAACCGCGTTTTGGCAAGCATTGGTGATAAAAAGCCACTTCTTTTGATAGCAGATTCAGTTCAAACAATTTACAGTGATCAGCTTGATTCACCTCCCGGCAGCCTGGTCCAGGCAAGGGAAGTAGCTCAGCTTCTGGTCAGGTTTGCCAAGGAAAAAAATGTGCCTGTGATTATGATTGGTCACGTTACCAAGGAAGGCTCCATAGCCGGTCCGAAGTTGCTCGAACATATTGTCGATACGGTTGTTTATTTTGAAGGCGATCAGCAAAATCTTTTCAGGCTGCTGAGATCAACCAAAAATCGGTTTGGGGCAACCGACGAGGTAGGAGTATTTGAAATGACCGATGTTGCTCTCCAGCCAGTAGAGAACCCTTCAGCGGCTTTTCTGGCAGGCGCGTCGCTTGAGAACGCAGTTGTTTATCCCGCACTTGAAGGCAGCAGGGTCATTCTAACTGAAGTTCAATCTATTGTTGCCCCCACTTTTTATGCTAATCCAAGGCGCACCAGCCTGGGCATAGATCCAGTCAGGCTATCAATTATAGTGGCTGTACTGGAAACAAGAGCATCGGTTTCATTTTCTGGCTGCGATATTTACTTAACAACTTCATCTGGGTTGCGCATCAGAGAGACGGGCGTTGACCTTGCGATTGCCCTTTCCCTTTATCAGGCTCTTACGAATAAGTCTATAGGAGTAGTTGCAGCCTTTGGTGAGCTGGGTCTTGACGGTTCCATAAGAAGGGTTTTTCAACCCGAGATGCGTTTGAAGGAGGTTGAAAGGCTGGGTATAAAATGGGTCATCATACCTGATTATGATAGAATTAATTTCAAACCAAAATCCGACCTCAGAATTGTGACTATAAGAACATTATCGGAAGCGCTGGAGGCCTTACAGTGAGTGAGGTTCGAGACATTAAAAAGGGTGGAGATGAACTTTTTGAACAGTTAAAAAAACTTGCCCCCGGCACTGAGCTGAGACAGGGCATAGAACTCATCCTCCATGCCCGGACCGGAGGGCTAATTGTTATTGGTGATTATGAAAATGTCCAGCCTTTGTGTGACGGAGGCTTTGAGGTTACAGCTCCTTTTTCCGCCAATACATTAGCCGAGCTGGCTAAAATGGACGGAGCTATCATTCTTGATGACAACCTTCAGAAGGTTCTAAAGGTTAATGTTCACCTGATGCCCAACCCTGAAATTTCTACTTCTGAAACCGGAACCAGGCACCGTACTGCAGAGAGAGTATCCAAGCAGACAAATGCTCTTGTTATAGCAATATCAGAATCTAAGGATCTTGTCAGTGTTTATTATCGCGGCAAAAAGTACGTACTTGAGGACATTCGAACACTGCTATCTAAGGCAAACCAGGCGCTGCAAACACTGGAACGTTATCGCTACCGCTTTGATCAGGAGTCAAGAAAGCTAACGGCTGTTGAATTTCAGGAAATAGTGACTCTTTCAGAGGTTATCTCAACCATCCAGCGAGCTCAAATGTTGCTTGAGGTCGCCCGGGAAATTGAGCGATATATAGCTCTTCTAGGCAGTGAGGGCAGGCTTATTAAGTTGCAGCTTGATGAACTTATTGCCGGCATAGATGAAGAATACAGCCTCATTATTATGGATTACAAAAGGACAAAAAAAGAGGCTGGCGAAATCAGAAATAAAATAGATGAGCTGACTCCGCAAGAGCTTCTGGAGGAGCTCAAAATTGCAAGGATTCTTGGCTATGCCTCAGATCCATCTGTGCTGGAAGAGGTCGTCGTACCCAGAGGTTATCGTGCTCTCAAAAAAATTCCTCGACTACCGATGCCTGTGATTGAAAACATAGTGAAGAACTATGGCAACCTCAGTAATATTCTGAGAGCTTCAGTTTCTGACCTTGATGACGTAGAGGGAGTGGGTGAAGTCAGGGCTCGTTCGGTTGTTGAAGGTTTGCAACGCCTGCGAGATACGAGCCTGAAAGAAATTGCACCTATATAAATTTTGTGGGGGCACCCCGGCTAGATGACTGCAGAGTTAATTCAGATTCTTTTTACTTTACTGGGTGCCGTCTTAGGCCTTTATGTCTCTCCTAAGGTAAACCACTTTTTGGCACCTTATCCAGAATACTATGGGTTTCTTCTTGTTGTCCTGATTTTTACTTCTGCAGGTTTCCTCGGAGGCTATTATCTTTCCAGAAAGCTTAAACTGATAACGAGAAAGTTTGACAGGCTGCTTTCTTCCCTTCCAGGAATAGACTTAATAATTGGAGCTTTCGGTCTTTTGACCGGACTTGTAATTGCTTTGCTGGTCTCCATTCCTTTCATGGATATGCCTTACGGCAGGGTATATACCCTCATAAGCTTCCTTGTTTTTGGTTTTTTTGGTCTGGCTCTATCACTTATCAAAAGCAAGGAGCTTGCCTACTATCTAGCTGGCAAAAAATATTTTCCGCTGAAAAAGGTAGTGGATACTTCAGCTCTGATCGATGGAAGGATAATGGCACTTATCAAAAACAATTTGCTTGAGGGGACTCTTATTGTTCCTGATGCTGTTTTAAAAGAGCTTAAATTGCTGGCAGATTCAACTGACATTCATAAGAGAAAAAGAGGTCAAAGAGGGCTTAAGGTGCTTGAAGAACTTTTAGATAACTTTGATGACAGGGTAGTGCAATACTCTACCGATCATGTTCTAAAGCCGGTTGACGAGCTTCTTATTGATATCTGTATTAAGGAGGGAGCAGGTCTGATAACTGCTGATTCCAATCTGGCAATGCTTGCTAGAGCAATGGGGGTCGAAGTTATAAGTCTGAATCAGCTTCAAAATGATCTCAGGTTACCGGTAGAGGTTGGTGATCAAATAAGATTAAAGCTTGTGCGCCGCGGTAAAAATCCGGGTCAGGCTGTTGGCTACCTTGATGATGGGACTATGGTGGTTGTAGAAGCAGCCGAACACTTTATTGGCAAGGAAATCGAGGCAGTTGTCAAGGGTATTACCTTAAGTCACACGGGCAGGGTAATCTTTGCAGAACGAAGGTGAACGGGGTTGGTTTTTGCAGTCATTGCAGCAGGAGGCAGGGGAAGCCGTTTTAAAAAACCCGGCGGTAAACAATTTTTTTTGCTAAAAGGTAAGCCGGTGCTTGTTTATACACTGGAAAAGTTTTTGAGCTGTAACAGGGTTGACTTTGTCCTTCCGGTTATTGGCCAGGAAAATTTTTCTATTTTTAACGAGGCTAGAAAAGCTATAGATGCTCCTTTAGCGCGTCTTCTTCCACCTGTTCAAGCAGGGGAAGAAAGGTTTGAATCGGTTCTTAACGGACTGAAAAGGCTACAACACGATTTTAAAAATGAATTTGAGGATTCAATAATCCTTATTCATGACGGTGCCCGACCGTTTGTTAGCACAAATTTGATTGAGCGCGTCATAGATGGGACGAAAGAGTACGGTGCTTGCGTTCCGGCAGTTAAAGTAGCCGACACTGTAAAAAGGGTTGATTCCTGCGGAAAAGTGCTTGAAACTCTAAAAAGGTCGGAGCTGGTGCTGGTACAAACTCCCCAGGGCTTTCTGGGAAGGATCATTATGAAGGCTTACGAAGAAATTGCAAAGCCGTTAGCAAAGGAGCTAACAGATGACGCATCTTTTGTTGAGCTAACCGGATATGAGGTTCGAGTAATCGATGGAGAAAGGTTAAATATTAAAATTACCTATCCTGAAGACGAGTTCATTGCTACTGCGTTACTTAAAAGGGAGGCGAATCATAAATGAGGGTGGGTATTGGATACGATATTCATCGTCTGGTGGAAGGAAGGCCGCTATACCTTGGTGGAGTTGAAATCCCATATCCAAAGGGTCTTCTCGGGCATAGCGACGGTGATGTTGTTCTGCATGCCATTTCCGATGCGCTGCTTGGTGCTGCTGGGCTGCCCGATATCGGCGAGCTTTTCCCGGATACTGACCCTGCCTACTCCAACATGGATTCAAGAAAAATATTGATGCAAACCGTAGATCTTGTTCACCGGGCTGGTTTTCGGATCTTAAGCCTGGATGCTGTAATAATTTGTGAAATGCCAAAACTGCTTCCTTACAAGGCACAGATCAAAGAAAAAATTCGTTCGCTGATAGATTATCCGTGTCATGTTAACCTGAAGGGAAAAACAAACGAAGGCTTGGGTGAGCTGGGGCAGGGCGAGGCTATTGCTTGCTTGGCTGTTGCAATTTTAGGTGATATGGAGTGAAAGTAAGAACGCGATTTGCTCCCAGCCCAACCGGTCCTGTTCACCTGGGTGGATTAAGAACAGCTCTCTATAATTATCTTTTTGCGCGGGTAAATAACGGTGAATTCGTTTTAAGAATTGAGGACACGGATCAAAAAAGATCCCGGAAGGAATACGAGGAAGAAATTTATGAAGCGCTTGGTTGGTTAGGTATCCGGCCTGACGAAAGCCCGGTTAAAGGAGGATTTTTCGGACCTTACCGTCAGAGCGAGCGGGCAGAGATTTACGAAAACTATTTAAAGAAGCTCGAACAGGCTGGAGCAAAACTTTATCCATGCTTTTGCACCAGGGAGGAACTTGAAAAACTTAAGAAAGAACAGTTAAAAACCGGAAAACGGGTTGGTTACGATAGGCGTTGTTATTTTCTTCCGGAGAATGAGGTAAAGAGAAGGCTTGTTTCAGGTAACCCTTTTTCGCTCAGGCTGAAACTGCCCGATCAGAAAATAAGCTTCAAGGACCTGCTTAAGGGAACGGTTAATGTCGACCTAAGGTCGCTGTCCGACCCTGTTCTTAAAAGATCTGACGGCACCTTTACCTATCATCTGGCGGTAGTTGCCGACGACATCGAAATGAGAATTTCAACTGTGATCAGGGGCGAAGATCACCTTGTTAATACTGCCTACCAGCTTATTCTTTACAGTTATCTCGGGCGAAAGCCTCCAGAGTTTGCACATGTGGCGCTTATGGTGGATGAACAGGGAGAAAAGCTAAGCAAAAGAACCGTTAAAACAGGCTATCGGGAAATAAAAGCAAAGGGAATCCTTCCGGAGGCTTTGATAAGCTATCTTTTGTCTGCAGGACTACGGAAGGAGGAAATCTACCTATCTCTTGACGATGCGGTTAAGAATTTTCACCTTGAATTGCTACCACGCTCAAAAACCGTATATTCTTTCGAAAAACTACTTGCTTTTAATCGCAGGGTTTTACATAACCTTGATGCAAAGGAAATTGTAAAGCGTTGCCTTAAAGAGGGTGCCTGCGATAATCTTGATCTTTCCATACTTGAAAAGCTTTCTGAATGGGTAAGAATCTGGAAGGAAAACCTGGAAACTTTAAACGACGCCTGTCAGATAATAAATATTTTTCTGTGCCCGGCACTGCCCTATCAAAAAGTTGATTTGCTGATGGTTGGAGATAAGGAGATGGAGGTTCTGGCATTCCTTCTTGAAACACTCGAGCAGATCAATGGAGAAGCTGATCTTTTGGAAAAGCTGGAAAAGATTGCCGAAAAGTTCAGTATTTCGCGGGGTAAAATATTTAAAACCTTAAGGCTGGTTACTACAGGAAGGCTGAACGGTCCACCGCTTTTTTCGGTGGTCAGACTCCTGGGCAAAGAAAAAGTTCAGGAAAGAATCAGGGCATTTCTGGAGCTTAGAAAAAATGTTTAGATGGCTGAAAACAATGAAGGAGGATATACAGACCGTCAGGGATCGCGATCCTGCGGCCAGAACCTTACTTGAAATTATTTTGTTTTATCCAGGCCTGCATGCGATCTGGTTTCACCGGCTGGCTCATTTTCTGTACCGCAAAAGGCTTTACACTCTTGCCCGGATGGTTTCGCACATCAGCCGGTTTTTAACCGGAGTCGAAATTCATCCTGGAGCTAAAATCGGACGCCGGGTCTTTATTGATCATGGCATGGGCGTGGTTATCGGTGAAACCGCAGAAATTGGAGATGACGTGCTTATTTATCAGGGGGTTACTCTTGGCGGTACAGGCAAGGAAAAAGGAAAAAGACATCCAACCGTTGAAAGCGGCGTGGTTATTTCTGCTGATGCTACAGTTCTGGGGCCTGTAAGAATTGGCAAAAATTCAAGGGTGGGTGCTGGTGCAGTGGTTATCAATGATGTTCCGCCGAATTCAACCGTTGTTGGTGTTCCTGGCAAAGTTGTTAAAAAAGATGGAGTCAGAATTCAACCGCTGGATCTTCATCACGAGCAGCTTCCCGATCCAATAGCAGAAACACTGGGTGCTATCTTTCATCGCCTGGACAGGCTTGAAAGAAGAATTGAAAAAATAGAAACAAAATTAAGCGGGAGATACAATGAAGATTTATAACACCCTGACCAGGAACAAGCAGGAATTTAAACCTTCTCAGGAAAACAGAGTAAGGATGTATGTCTGTGGACCCACAGTTTACAACCTGATTCACATCGGTAATGCTAGGGTCTACGTGTTTTTTGACATGGTTAGAAGGTTTTTTGAGTATCTGGGGTACCAGGTGCTGTATGTTTCCAATTTCACCGATATAGACGACAAAATTATTAAGCGAGCAGCCGAAGAAGGTGTTAGCTATAAAGAGGTTGCCCTCAAATATGAGGAAGAATTCAAAAAAGACATTAAAGAACTGGGTTTAAAGCACGCCGATGTTACTCCTAGGGCAACTGAAAACATCGATGGCATGATTGAAATGATTTCTGGACTCATTGCCAAGGGATATGCCTATGAGGCAGGTGGGGATGTTTATTTTTCAGTTCAAAGCTTTCCTTCCTATGGAAAGCTTTCGGGGCGAACACTGGAGGAAATGAGGGCTGGTGAAAGGGTAGAGCCTTCTCCTCACAAGAGGGATCCGCTGGATTTTGCCCTCTGGAAAGCCGCCCGGCCTGGCGAGCCATGCTGGGAATCGCCATTTGGCAAAGGCAGACCTGGCTGGCACATAGAATGTTCCGTAATGTCAGTAAAACATCTTGGTTTTGGATTTGATATTCACGGGGGAGGACAGGATCTGATTTTTCCTCATCACGAGAACGAAATTGCTCAGGCTGAAGCCTATTACGGTAGCGAACCTTTTGTAAGATTCTGGATGCACAACGGCCTGTTAACGGTAAAAGCGGAAAAAATGGCAAAATCGCTAGGCAACATAATTCTTTTACGCGATGCGCTTAAAGCTTACGGTGCTGATACTTTAAAGATGTTTTATCTTTCCACCCATTACCGCAGCCCATTGGATTATACACCCGAAAAGGTAAAAGAGATTCAGAAAGCTTTAAGAAGGATTCTTGAGACGCGTACTCGCCTGAGGGAAACATTAAGGACGGCAGCAGCTCAGGGTAGCGATGCCACAAAAAGGTTTGAGGCTGAAACACAGGATTTCGCAGGCGAGTTTATCGAAAGTTTAAAAGATGATTTCAACACAGCAAAGGCTTCAGCGGTGCTTTTTGAGTTCCTTAAAAAGGTAAATGCCGCTCTTGATCAGGCTGGCTCTTCTCTGGGGCCCTATGCTCTTAAGAAAGCTCTTAGCGCGTTGGAAGAAGCGCTCAAGATATTTGGCATTGACCTTGATAGGTTTGAAAATTACCTGAGGAGGAAAGTTGAGGACAGCAAGCAAGACCTTTTACTTCAGCTGAGAGGACTAGCAGCCTACTATAATGTTACAGGTGAAAGTGTGGAGGAAATTGTTCAAAACTTGATTGAGCTCAGGCAGGAGGAAAGACGCCTCAAAAGGTTTGATCGGGCTGACGAGATCAGGAATAAGCTTTCTACCCTTGGTATTGTCCTTGAGGATACTCCCCAGGGAACAAGATTCCGGTTGGCCGGTGATTAAAAAGGTGCCCGTAATTACTGGCAGAAATACAGTGCTTGAAGCTCTAAAGGGAGAACGCCGGGTGTTTCGTGTTTTTATTTTGAAGCGGTACAGAGAGAAACCACAGCTGAAAGAGCTTGTAAAGTTAGCAGAAAACAAGGGTGTTCCCGTTGAGTGGGTCGATGAGGGGTCAGGCAGGTTAGAGCACCTTCATTTCAGGCAGGGAATTGCTGCTGAAGTTGAGGAGTTTTCATACACGGATTTTGACAACCTGATTGATGACGCCATTCAAAGTTCCTCAAGCTTGCTGGTTATTGTTGACAATCTGGAAGATCCTCAAAACCTTGGCAACATACTGCGAACAGCGGAATTTTTTGGAGCTGGCGGTGTTATTATAAGAAAGAAAAGGTCTGTTCAGGTTACTCCTGTTGTGGAACGCATTTCTCAGGGTGCCGCCGGTTATCTAAAAATAGCCAGGGTTGCCAATTTAAGTCAGGCGATTGAAAGGCTTAAAGAAGCAAATATTTTTGTTGCCGGACTTGATGCATCTGCGCCGCTTGTTCTGAAACCCGATATGTTGGAGCTGAAAACCGCAATCGTGATTGGCGGAGAAGATAAAGGCCTTAGCCGGCTGGTAAAGGAAAAATGTGATGCTCTTTTTCGGCTTGAAGGAAGCGGCAAAGTTGGTTCCTTAAATGCAGCCAGCGCTTTTGCTGCAGCTGCCTATTGTTACATTCTAAGGAAACTGTCATGAGCAAAAAAATTCTCGTAGTCGACGGGCATAACGTTATTTTTAGGTGCGAAAAACTACGGCAGCTAAAAGAAATTGCCCCGGAGAAGCTAATTGATTTATTGAACAGAGCTGCTTTTCTAGACTTCGACGAGATTTATGTTTTCTTTGATGCCTCGGAGCGATTCAGGGAGCAATATGTTAGCGGCCGGGTCAAAGTTTTTAAATGCAGGAAAGGCGAGACGGCAGATTCTGCTATCATAGGCTTTCTAAAGACACTGTCAAAACCTTATTCAGCCAGGGTTGTCTCCGATGATTATGTGGTTCAGCAAGGAACGGTAGCGGCCAGGCAATTGAGAATGACGGTCAGAGAATTCTTCAGTGAGCTTGAGAATGGTATTTTAAAGCTCAAAAAGCATGTCGGTCCTTCAAAGCTCAGGCGTTCCCTAAGCGAGGAACAGCTGAAGCAACTTGAAAACCTCTATTTCAATCTGATTAAAAATAAAAATGAACGATAGACTTGAATTAATCTATAAGCAGCTCTGCCCTAACTGTGATCAGAACGATGTGGAAAGCTTAAGGCTTGAAAACGGCCTGCCCTGCAAAATATGCTTACCTGACGAAACGAATATTAAACCCGATGTACTGAAAGAAGGAAGGCTAAAAAAATTTTTTGAACTGGAGAAGGAATTAAAAAGCTGGAAGAAATTTTTTGCTTTAAAAGCAGGCTTTTTGCCCACCTCACTTCAGCTTACCTGGGCGAAAAGAATTTTACTCAACCGGTCTTTTGCGCTGGTAGCACCTACCGGAATTGGGAAAACTACTTTCGGGCTGGTATCTGCAGCTTACTTTGCCGGTAAAGGGGAAAAAGCCTATCTAATTTTTCCTACGCGGGTTCTGGTTACTCAGGCTAAGGAACGCCTGTTAAAGCTGGGAGTTGCTGAAGGGGATGTGCTTGCCATTGAGAGAAGCAGCGGCAGACTCAAAGAAAGACTTAAGAACGGCGATTTTAAAATTTTGGTTTCAACCTCAATGTTTCTTTATAAAAACTTTGAACTCATTGGCGGTGGCTATCGCCTTGTTTTTGTCGACGATGTTGATTCGTTTCTTAAAACGGCCCGCAATGTCGACCGTCTGTTAGAGGTGCTTGGCTTCAGCGAAGAGCACCTTGATGCTGCGCTCAGGTTGATTTCTCTCAAACTGAAGAAAAATAAAAAAGAAGCTGATCTTTTGGAGATTGAAAGACTTGAAGAGCAGCTCCAGAAACTGCATCCGTCGGGAACACTCGTGGTCGCATCAGCAACTTCCAGGCCCCGTTCGCACAGGGTTTATCTCTTCAGGGAGCTGCTTAACTTTGAGGTTGGTGTTCCCAATTTTTACCTGCGCAAGGTGATTGACGTTACCAGCGATCATTCCGAAGAAAAGCTGTACTTGCTGCTTGAAAAGCTGGGCACTGGCATCTTGCTTTTTGTTCCTTCTGATAAGGGAAAGGATTATGTAAACGAACTTGTAAAAAAATTAAACCGGAGAGGGATAAAGGCTGTTTCGTATGAAAAATTCAGTCCCGATATCGTAAAGCTATTTGAGGAAGGAAAGATAAAGGTAATTGTTGGAATATCTTCATACCGCAACCCTCTGACAAGAGGCATAGACCTTCCCCAAGCGGTTAAGAGTGCCATTTTTTACGGCGTTCCAAAGATAATAATTGACCTCGATATTGAAAACAATCCGTTTCACCTCCAAATGTTGCTGGTTTCTTTAAGGCCTCTGGTAGCAAGAGCATTTCCTGAAAAGCTGAGGTTGTTTGATAAAGTTCTTGGATATTTAAGGCAAAGAATAAAAAGTTCTGCAGGCGCAGGTGGTGAAGCAGAGGCAACCCCTGTACCGGATTGGTTGCGGCTGATGATTAAGGAAAAAGTGCTAAGCGGTGAGGTTCTTGAGCTTATTCGCAGCTCAAACGACGTTGCTATTCGTGAGAGAGATTCTTCGTATGAGCTGGTCATTTCTGATGCCACAGGATATCTTCAGGCTAGCGGTCGAACATCCAGAATGTATCCGGGAGGGATGACGACCGGTCTTTCCGTACTGATGGTAGACGATAAAAAGGCTTTTCTTCATTTGAAAAAACGCCTGCGTTTTTTTAATGCTGGTGTGGAATTTCAGGAACTGGGTGCTGTCGAGCTTGATAATGTTCTTAAAGAAATTGAAGCAGAGCGTGTGAAGATTAAGGAATTTATGAAGGAAAAGAAACCAGTATCAATGGTGGACTTTCTGAAGCCGACCCTGGTTTTAGTTGAATCGCCCACCAAAGCAAGAACCATTGCTGGATTTTTTGGAAAACCCGTCAGACGGGAGATAGCAGGCGTTGAGGTTTACGAGACGGCAGCTTTCGACCGCTATCTTATGATTACTGCCAGTCTGGGTCACATAGTTGATCTCGTTACCAATGTCGGCATTTATGGTGTGCTTGAGACCCGGCATGGTTTCGTTCCTGTTTATGAGCCGATTTCCGGCAAGAAAAAGATCATTGAGGGAATCGAGTCTGCTTCATTTGAAAGCTTCGAGGTGATGATAGCGACAGACCCTGATACGGAAGGAGAAAAAATTGCCTGGGATCTTTATCTTCTTTTGAGGCCCTTTACGCCTAACCTGTGGCGAATGGAATTTCACGAGGTGACGCGAAGCGCCTTTACGGAGGCTCTTTTAAGCCCGCGCCGGCTTAATTACAACCTTGTGAAGGCACAGGTGGTTAGAAGAATCGCAGATCGCTGGGTGGGCTTTTACTATTCTGAAAAGCTGCAGAGCCGGTTTGGCCTGAAGAGTCTATCGGCAGGCAGGGTTCAGACTCCGGTTTTGAACTGGATTATTGAAAGAGAAAAACTTTTCAGGGAGAAAGTTTATCGGGTCATGTTATCGCTGCCCGGTTTTAATTTTTCTGTGTCATTTGATTTTGAATCCCGAAATGAAGCGCTGAGCTTTTATAAAAAGGCTCGGAAAATAAAAATATTCCGGCTCGAGGAAAAGGAGGAGGTGCTTGAACCAAGACCTCCCTTTAGTACCGATACGATGCTTAAAGAAGCCAGTCAGGTTTATTCTTTTTCCCTTGCAAGAACAATGGCGCTGGCTCAGGACCTGTTTGAGCTTGGCTACATAACCTATCACCGTACAGATTCGCTGCGGGTTGGACCGGCTGGACTCAAACTGGCAAAAGAATATCTAGAGGAAAAGTTCGGCAGCCTATATTATGAGGGCAGGGTTTACGAATCAGGCGGAGCACACGAATGCATTCGTCCAACCCGTCCGCTTGATCCCGAGGAGCTTCAGGCTTACCTGATAAGCGGACAGGTTGCAGGCTTAACCGCTGATCACGTAAAGCTTTATCGGTTGATTTTTAACCGCTTTATTGCATCACAAATGAGAGCTGCAAAGGTATTGAAGAAGGTTTACCGTATTGAAGTTGCTGGCAGAGAAATTATCGAAGAATTGACGGTTGAAATCCTTGAGCACGGGTGGGACCTGGTTGTTCCGCTCAGGCTGCGTGAACTTCCAGCTCGAGAATTTACTGAAGGTTTTATTAAAAAACTAAGGAGCCTTCCAAAGGCTTACCCATTTACTCAGGGAGAGCTGGTGGCAATGATGAAAGAAAGAGGAATAGGCCGTCCATCAACTTATGCTGTCACCGTTGAAAAGCTTTTTCAGAGAAAGTACGTTTACGAAAAAAACGGTTTTGTAAGACCCACCAGGCTTGGAGTAGCTGTTTTAGAAGCACTTCATGATAATCCTCGGTCCAGGCATTTATTGAGCGAGCAGTTTACCCGTGATCTTGAAGCTACCATGGATGCAGTTGAAGAAGGCAGAGCAGCTTACAGGGAAGTTTTGAGGACCTTATTTAAAGAAGTTTTTGAAGCAGTATCCTAAAAGGTTGAAAAGTTAAGTTATCCTGCTATCATTTTATATTGCAATTTGAGGCCGGCGTAGCTCAGCTGGTAGAGCAGGTGATTTGTAATCACCAGGTCGGGGGTTCGAGTCCCTTCGCCGGCTCCAATTTTTTTATTCTTCGAGCAGTTCTTCTACTTCTTCCCGGCCGTGTTCCAGTTCTTCAGCCTGCTCCGGATCAAGGTTTAAAAGCAACGCCTGGAATTCGCCCACGTGTGTTTTTTCTTCCCGGGCAACTTCCAGAAGAACCTTTTTAATATCTTCACTTGAAGCTGCTTCGGCTAACTGTTCGTAAAGGCTGATAGCATCAAGTTCTGCAATAATTGCCAGTCGCAGAATTTCCAGATCTCTTTTTTCCGCAGGCACCCTATCGAGGTCATAGGGCATTCCTGAAAGCATTGAACTCACCTCCCCGTGTCAGATTTTAGCATTAAAAAAGAAGCCGATAGCTTAAAATGTTTTTATTAGCGGTAAAGTTTGAGATTATGAGAGATATAGAAATTCCGGCCCTTGTTATAGTGCTATTGCTGACGGTGGTTGTCCTGACTCTGCTTCTGGTTCTGTTCGGGCAGGAAAAGGAAATATTTGTCGCACCCGTGTTTTCCGGAAAAATCCATCTGCCCGGAGCAGCCTCCTGCGATGTAGTTGCTTATAATTCTGAATTTGACCTTATCTTTGCTGCTGACGGTGTCTTGGGAAAAATTTATGTTTTCAAGCTCGATGGTAGGCTGGTGGCAGAATTTAAAAGAAGGGAATACGGAAAAACCGGATTTTTAGCCGTTCGCGATTTGCTCTCGTATGAGAATGGCGTGCTGGTATCGGATCCAGTAGAAAGGCAGGTTTTCTTTTTAAACCTTAAAAGAGGGCCCGTTGAGGTGCTTGACGACAGGCTTTCGGTAAAGTTTAGTCCGGGAGCGCTGGCTGATGGTCCCGAGCAGTCATTTTTTCTCGTTGATGACGGCTGTAGCTGCATCTACCGTATTTCTCCACAGGGGAAGGTTTTAGAAAAGCTGAATTTTTCCAAAGAATACAGCCATCTGCCAGCTATGGTTTTTAAAAACGGCAGCTTGATTCTGCTGTCTGACAAAAAGGCCAAAATGGTTTTCGTAAGCAAAAGAAATTTCAAAACAGTTAAGTTGCAAGGCCGAACAGGCTCTTATTATCCTTTTGATCTTCTTGCCTATAACGGTCTCTTCTATGTGGCTGACCCTTTTTATCAGGAGGTTATAGTTTTTGAAGGTAACGGGTACGAAAAAGGTAGTTTCGGAAGGTCAGTAGTTGCTGCAAGGCAGCTTGACCTTCCGGTTAGCATAGATATGGGCGACGGTTTTATTTTTGTGGCTGAAAAGAAAGAGAGGTGTGTTACGCTTTGGAAGTTGAAACCCTAAGCAGAAATTTGAGAAAAATTATTTTGTTTTTGGCTGTTCTGGCATCTTTATTGGCGGTTTTTTTTCTTGGTTACCGCTATTACCAGAGGTCACTTGCAGAGCAGATGGCCAGAAATGAACTGATCAAGGCAGACAGATATCTTGAAAACGGTGATTTTTTAAGAGCAGCCAGGGCTTACCGAAAGGTTATAGAGCTTACAGGCAGGGAAGAGCCTGACATATTGAAAAAACTTGTTACGGCAGAAATCGGTCTTAAGAACCGTGATCAAGCTGAGGAACTTCTTAATAAGATTGTTGCCAAAAACCCAAAGGATGCTGAGGCAATTTTTCAGCTGGCTCTCATCTATTATGAAAAAAGAGAAACGACCAGAGCTATTGAGCTGGCAGAAAAAGCAGCTGCATACCGTGTAAGCTATGCAGCTCCCAGGTATTTTCTTGCCCGCCAGTATATGGCTCTTGAAGACTATGAAAGAGCAGCTATAAAGTTAAACGAAATCGTTAAAAACAATCCAGGTGTTGTTAAGATTCAGCCTCAAATTTTGAAGGAGCTTGCTTTTTGTTACGAAAAGTTAAACCAGAAGGAGCTGGCAATTTATTACTATCAGCAGGCACTTTCGTATTTCTCCGGGGACGCTGACATCCACACTGCCTTAAAAAGGTTGAGCAGTAGGTAGGTGGTAAAATTTTAAATACGATGGTGCGAAAACCATATAATCAATTTCTAAAGATATCCTTCATTTCTTTAGCGTTACTAACCTTTGCAGCGGCAACAGCTATAGCTGCTGCCAGACTTTTAATGGAAACATCTCCAGCTGCAGCTATAAACGACCTTGAGGTATCGGATTTTGACCTTGATGGAGTTGGCGAAGTTGCCGCTGCAGGTCCAGACAGAAGGGTTTACCTTTACGAAAACGATGGAAACCTTGTTTATACAAGCAACCAGCTCGGAGGCACTGTTTTTCTTCAATTGCTCAATGCTGCACCGCAAATCGGTAGTCCTGATGGTGCAATTCTCATCACAAATACACAGATTGCGTTTTTCAATCTTAACACGAGAAACATCACTCCTTTGTGGACCAATAATGTAAGGAGTGGTTGGGTTTTTGTTGCACCAGCCGATGTCGGGGATTTAAATGGTGACGGGCTTTTTGATTTTGCCGGGGGAAGATATACAGCAGGCACGAACAAATTACGGGTTTTTATTGGCAGAGTCGTAAACGGCAACTTAATTGCAGAAACCGGAAACATTTCTGGAAACCTGGATGCCGTAATTCTCGAAAACCTTGGCAGCTCGATTTATGATACTCTGATTTTTTCCTCTACGGCTCCTCGTTTCTATATCTATAACTTTAACCCGGGAACCGGTGGGATAAGTCAGGCAGCCAGTATAGTATCAGGGTCGCGCTATGCTTTTCTGGCAGCCGTTTCTGACGCAAATGGTGATGGCACTAAGGATATTGCCTGTGCCACCTTAATAACAGGAGACAACAATGGTCTTGACCTCAGAAGTGGAACCAATGGTTCTCTTATTTCATCTTTAAGGGTTACCGGAGCAGCCCCGCCAGTGTCGCTGGCTACAGCCGATTTTGATGCGGACGGCATTTCTGAGGTGGTCGTTGGTACCGGAGGCACCGATGACCGGATAAGGGTTTATAAAGCAAGGAATCCGTTATTTCTTCTCTGGGAGTCGCAAGCACTTGAGGGTGACGTCTTAGTTCGGACAGGCGATTTTGATTTTGATGGGAGAGCCGATATTGTTGCTGCTTCCGGAAATGTTATCAGGCTTATAACTTACCAGAGCGGAAACTTTACAATAAGCGAAACAACCTCAGCTATTTCTGGCGCAATAAATCTTTTTGAAAAATTCAAGGTCAGGCAGTTTAACGGTGGTCAGGCGGAGGATGTCATTTTTGCTAACAGTACTAACACCGAGCTCAAAGCAATTACTTTTTATACGCCGCCTGCTCCAAAGATCACGGTTTATAACCAAAAGGTAAGTTCCACAGAAATTTCTGCAGGAACCAATTACCTGCTTGACAGAGTCTACTTTTCAGGTAATTATGACGGTGTTCTTAACTCGGTTATTTATACTTACAGCGGGAATTTGGATCCGGTCTACCTGACCTCTTTCAAGCTCTACAAAGACAACGGCAATGGTAGATTTGAGCCGGATCTAGATACTCTTTTGGGAACAACCACCCTTCAAAGTGGTAGACTCGTTTTTAATCCCAACTTGTATTTTATAAGTGATGCGGTTAACCTTCTTTTTCTTGCCTGTGATGTAAGGGACGATGTTCCTTATGGCTATAATTTCAAGCTTTCTATAGATGCGCCGCAGGACTTTTACGCCCAGAACTTTGAAACTACCGGCACCTTTCCACTGGAAACAAGCACCTTTTTAACAGTTGATAGAAGTACGCCAGTGGTTTATATTCAGCCCTCCATACTTGAGCCCGATGGAAATAACGGTTGGTACCGGAGCTCAGTAACCATTGAGCTTTCGATGAATAAACTAGGGTTAATCTATTATCGGTGGAACGACAGTTCGAAGTTTTATGTTTACAATGGAAGCCTTTCACCTCCACAGGGCGAAAGCACTCTTTATGCTTACGGCATAGATCTCTATGGCAACCGCTCAACCACAAAAACATTAACGATCAAAGTTGACATCATGCCTCCGGAGCCCGTTAGAGGTCTTAAAGTTGAACAAACGGGACCAGGTCAGGTGACCCTTGTCTGGAAACCTTCACTTGATAAACAACCTGGCTCAGGTATGGAAAAATATGAAATTTATCGCAATGGGGTGCTGATAGCTTCAGTTGCAGCTAACCAGACCAGCTATGTTGATTACAGCATCAAGCCGCTGACCAGATATAAATACAGGGTCCGTGCTGTTGATAGAGCAGGTAATCCAGGGAGCTTTAGCGAGGAGGCAGCAATTAAGACAAAGCCGGCACCGATTGAGATCAAAGGTCTCAACATAATTGAGGAAACAGGTGCTAATGTAATTCTCTGGGATCCGGTTACCACGGCTGCTGCCGGCTTTATCGATGTTTACCGGAGCAGACCCGGTGCTGCCAGGGACTTTACGAGAATCAATACTGAGCCGGTTCAACCTGATGCCGGCATGTTTGTAGATGATCTAACCGGGGAAGTTCCGGGGATCTATTACTACAGGTTGAAGCTTTACGGGAACCAGAATGACCTTCTTTACGAGACGGAGACCATCAGCGCAAAGATTTACAGGATTGAGAAACGAATTGAAACCGATGGTGGAACTTTGAGTGGTGTTTCGGGCAGGGTAAAAATTGAAGTTCCTGCTGGTGCGCTTTTAAATGAAACTACGCTAGCAATAAAATCCTTCTCGGGTAGCCCACCAGGTGGAACCACCGCCCTCTCTCCTTTACTGGAATTCGAACCAGAGGGACTTACCTTTTCAAAACCGGTCACACTTACCTTGAGTATTAAGACCAACAGGAAGATGTTAAAGGACCTCATAAGGGTTGTTTATTACGATGGTCAGGATTGGACCTTGCTTTTACCAGATGTCGTGGATACCACAGCGGGCATGGTGAGGATAAGAATTGACCACTTTAGCGTCTTTGGGGTTGTTTATCTTGGAACAGAGTTAGATCTCGACCCACCGGTCATTGAAGCGGTTAGGAGTGCTTCTCCTAATAAGGTGTTTGTAACCTTTAGCGAATTAATTGACAGCAGCAGCGTAAGCAGTGCAGGTTTTACGATTTCAGAGACATCGGTAACCACTTACTATCCCTATAAGGATGGAAAAACGGTAGTTGTCGAAACGACCTATATGAGTCCTGACAGGATATATGAGCTTTACGTATACGGTACCCGGGACCTAGCAGGCAACCTTATTCCCGAGGACGGCATTTCAAACACTGCTACCTTTACGGTTGAACCAAGTCCACATGGGCGCTATCTTGATGATACCAATAAATGTTTGCTTTGCCACAGCGTCCACTATGGAAAGAACGAACAGTTACTGGTTAGAAAAACCGCTACCGAAGTTTGCTATATCTGTCACGACACTGCTGGAAGCGGAAGCAAATACAATACCCAGAGCTGGTTTGAGGATCCTGAAACTACTGCAATCCATTATACGAGGTTTGGAGACACGGGAATTTACTGTACTGACTGCCACACGCCTCACCGTGATGCTGGTGAAAGGGCATCGCTTCTTAAGGATTTTTCAACTGAAGGTACGGAAACAACCCCGCTGCCGGAAAGCTTCTGCTTCCATTGTCACGGAGCATCCCAGACAACTCTGCCTGCTTATCTGGTCATAAAGGAGGCAAGCTATACTGCTGGCATTCATTATCAAGCTTTGCCGGGTCCCTCATCCGGAAATGGTATCACCTGTCTCCAGTGCCACCTGCCTCACGCTTCCGTACAGCCAACGCTCATGCGTGGGGGAACTGAAGAATCTGCCTGCATAGCCTGTCATAAAGGCGAAGGGGTTTCGCCTGAAAGTGGTATCAGGATTGATGCCCCAGACGTTCTAACATCTATATTGACAGCTCCGGACGCGACGGTTGGCTTGCCGGGCTTTCCTTCAGACAGGATTATCTGGTATAAGCATCCAATTATTGAGTATTCGGGTCGCCATACGTTGATGGAGCTTTACGATGCTACCCTGGCTGCACAATCACAGTCGACAACCGAAACCAGGCACGCAGAATGTGAGGACTGTCACAATTCTCACTATGCCCGCAAAACGGTTTATCGTAATCCACCATATGTGCCAGATTCTGTGGTTGGAGCAGCTGGCGTTAAGGTTTTCTATCCAAATGAGGACACTACGCCGGTCTTTGTATGGGAACCTTATGGGAGTGTTACCTATGAATATGAGGTCTGCTTAAGGTGTCACTCAAGCTTTGCCAAAGCCTGGTATGGCGATGACCTGGCCAGACTTTTTAGTCCTTACAATACCTCGTATCATCCCGTGATTGCCGTGGGCAAAAATCAAACAGATGCTATTAAAAACAGCCTTATCGGATTAAGCTCTGAAAGTCAGATACTCTGCTCTGACTGTCACTTTGCCGCCGATCCAACCCTTCCGAGGGGTCCACACGGATCAATTTACCCATTTATTCTTTCAGCCAACTACCGTTTTGAACTTAAACCCCCATCAGCAACTGACAACTACAACAGTGAAGACTTCGCGCTTTGCTTTAAGTGTCATAGCGAGGAACCATTTAAAGACGCCAGCGGTGCTTCAAGACCTGATACCAACTTCCGCTGGCATGGTTACCATTTGCGGATGCTATATAACAATCCCGGCAACAACAATGTAAGTGGTGGCATATTAACACCCGGTGCTGGACAGGGCAACGCTATTTGCAGAGAATGCCATTACAATCAGCACGGCAGCTCCAATTCTCGCCTTGTCACCTTTTCGCCCAACGTGCTGCCTACCGGAACACGCACGGAACCCGTGTTTGTGCCCAAAACCAGCACTTCAAATGGATACTGTTTGCTTAGGTGTCATGGAAGAGGACATGGCACAGGAATGAACTACTAAGATGAACCGAAACCAGGGAAGGAAGAACTCTAAACTTAAGTGGCAGCTACTTTCTCTTGCAGTAGACCTTTTAAGTGTAAATGCTGCTTTTATCGTTGCTTTTTTAATAAGGTTTGCAGGCAGGTTACCGAGCTTTAATTTCAACGCCTACCTTGATCTTGCTGTTTACATTACCTTTATCTTTGCCCTCATTTACTATCTTCATGATTTCTATGATGTTGAAAGATACTTTGACTGGGGCGGCACCGCTGTCAGGGTACTCCAGGCAAATTTTATTGCCGTACTTTTAGCGGTAGCGCTTTCTTTTGCCTTGCGTATCTTTTCCTTTCCTCGATCCATCTTTGTTCTTTCTTATTTTTTGGCTTCAACCCTGGTTGTCCTGAGCCGCTACCTTATCAGCCGGTTTTTTTTCCTGGAGCTTCCCAGGGAACGGGTTTTTGTTGTTGGGTCTTCCAGCCA
>Ga0197143_1000556_pt1 | contig 39031 bp, 45 predicted proteins | sample GBS70_MetaG_FD_148603 | JGI IMG/M metagenome (GOLD analysis project Ga0197143, IMG submission 148603) | Sediment microbial communities from Great Boiling Springs, Gerlach, Nevada, United States - GBS 70_MetaG | ecosystem: Environmental > Aquatic > Thermal springs > Hot (42-90C) > Sediment... | reverse complement strand
CGAAGAGCAGGCGAAGGAGTACATGCGCCAGATCGAGGAGATGGGCGGAGCTGTACGCGCCATCGAATCGGGCTGGATCCAGGCACAGATTGCCGAAGCAGCCTGGAAGTACCAGCGGCTGGTCGACGAAGGGAAGGCCATCATCGTCGGGGTCAACGCCTACACCGAGGGCGGGGAGCAGCCACCCACCATCTTCCGGGTGGATAAGCGGCTCGTGGAGCACCAGTTGAAGCGGCTGGAGCACCACCGCCGCGAGCGTGATCCCGAGGCGGTACGCCGGACACTCGACGAGCTGGAACGCGCCTGCCGGGGGAACGACAACCTGATGCCGTACATCATCGAGGCGGTCCGGGCCTACGCCACGCTCGGCGAAATCTGCGGCACCATGCGGAAGGTGTTCGGCGAATACCGGCCGCCCACGGTCATCTAGGGCTCCGCAGGGGAAGACCTCGAGGGCGGGGGAATCGCTTCCCCGCCCTCGGTCCGTGTGTGGCGTTCCGGTGTGGTGGGCCCGGTAGGATTCGAACCTACGGCCAACCGGTTATGAGCCGGCCGCTCTCACCGCTGAGCTACGGGCCCCGCGGCGAGTATAGCCCCGAAACGGCGGCAGCGTGGACGAGCCGCTGCCTGCTACCAGCGGCGCCCGCGCCCACCGCCTCGCTGCGTGCCGAACGAGGGGCGCGGGGAGCTGGGTCGGTAGCAGTCGCTGCAGTAGACCGGTCGGTCTCCGCGCGGCTCGAACGGGAGCTGAGCTTCCCGGCCGCAGGAAGCGCAGACGGCGGAATACGTGGTCCGCTGGGACCGGTGTCCCCCCGAGGATTCGCCCCGACGAGCGCGCCGGCAGGTGGGGCAGCGCTTCGGCTCGTTCGTGAACCCCTTCGAGGCGTGGAACTCCTGTTCACCCGCGGTGAACGCGAACGTGGCGCCGCAATCGGCGCAAATCAGGCTTTTGTCGGTGTATGCCACCCGACGACCTCCAACCAGAATTTCGGACCCCTTCGGTCATCGGGCGGGGGTAGTCGCCTCCCAGCGAGGCCGATGCGACGAGGGTTACCTGCGCGCAGGCTACCAGGTTTCCAGCCCCCTGCCAAGCGCGACCCCGGAAGCCCTGGAGACTGGAGCGGAGCCGTGGTACAGTGCAACCGCTACCAGTCAGACGCCCAAAGCCCCGTGCCGGGAGGTCGTGCTCCCGGCACGACCACGTAGGGAGCCTCGCAGCGCCGTGTACAGCGACCTCGCTTGCTTCTCCGGCCGAGCCCATCCCGAACTCGCCCGAGCGATCTGCGAGCGGCTCTGCATCCCGCTTGGGGATGTCGACGTTTTCGAGTTCTCCAACGAGAACATCTTCGTCCAGTACCGGGAGAACATCCGCATGCGGGATGTCTTCCTCATCCAGCCGTTCGCTCGACCGGTGAACACGTCGATCATGGAGCTCCTCATCATGATCGACGCCGCCCGCCGTGCCTCGGCAGGACGCATCACAGCCGTCATCCCCTACTACGCGTACGGCCGCTCCGACAAGAAGGACCAACCTCGGGTGCCCATCACCGCCCGTCTCGTGGCGAACCTTCTGGAGACGGCCGGCGCCGACCGCGTCCTCACCATGAACCTCCACGCGGGGCAGATTCAAGGCTTCTTCAACGTGCCGGTCGACGAACTCAACGCGCTCTACCCGGTGAGCGCATACCTTCGGTCCCTCGGCCTCGAAAACTACACGGTCGTCGCGCCCGACGTCGGTGACGAGAAGCGCGCGCGCGACATGGCGGCCCGCCTCGACGCTCCCCTGGCGATCATCGAGAAGCGCCGAATCGGCAACACGGGCCGAGCGGAGGCGGTCAACGTCATCGGCGACGTGCGGGGGCGGAACGTCCTCATCATCGACGACGAAATCGATACGGCCGGCACCATGGCGGAAGCGGTCCGCATCCTCCGGGAGCACGGCTGCCGCGACGTGATGATCGTCGGGTATCACGCTGTGCTCAGCGGCCCGGCCGTCGACCGCCTGCGGGAGGCCGCCGTCCGGGAGATCGTCGTCACCGATTCGCTCCCCATTCCCCCCGAGAAGCGCCTGCCGAACATGACCATCATCCCGGTCGCCCCGCTCTTCGGCGACGCCATCAGCCGCATCCATTCGGGGCAGAGCGTGGGGGCGCTCTTCCAGTAATGCCGTCCGGGAACGGTGGCCCTCCTAGAAGCGCCACTCCGGAACGCGCACGTGGCACCGCCGGCAATAGCGGTCCGTCGGCTCGTAGGGAGCGGCGCATTCGGGGCATCGGCGCTGTTCGGCAGGCCGGACGAGCACGTACGACGGTACCCGCAGCCGCCACACGAGCCGCTGCCACCACGATTCGTAGCCACGTCGAAGCATCGGTGTGCCTCCCGTTCAGTGCCGGTTCCCCGGCGTTCTCCCGCGAGAGGCAACGTCGGCAGGCTGAGCGGCTGCCGGCCGCCTCTCTCACGCCTACGGGGTTAGCTGCCGGGTTCGGTGGAGAAAGTCACCTATCCCGCCGTGGCGGGAATTCACCCCACAATGTCGGGTCCCCCGTTCCGCTCGGCAGCGGATTCGGCAGCCCAAGCGTACCACACCACTGCAAGCCCCCCGAGCCGAGCAGATCCGAGAGTCGCCTTCGAACGTAAATCGATCGGTCGACACCTGCGAATCGTTCACGCCACCGCAATTGACCGCCACCCCCACCGACACGTCGGAAGGAGCGCCACGTGCCGTACTTCGACCCCGCTCGACCGTCGTACCTCGAGAACCCCTACCCCGCCCTCGCCCGCCTTCGCCGCGAAGCTCCCGTTGCCTGGATTCCTACGCTGCAGGCATGGGTGGTCACCGCCTGGGACCCCCTCGCCGAGGTGCTCCACGACCACGCTTCCTTTTCGGCCGACCCCGCCTCCGCCGGCGGCGAGTTCGGGGCTCGTGTCCGCGCCTCGCGCGCCCGCATACCCCTGGGCGGTGCCCCCATCATGGGGAATAGCGACCCGCCCCTCCACGACCTGCTCAGGCGCCGGGTGAACCGCTGGTTCACCCCCGCCGCGGTTGCCAGGCTTCGCGCCGACGTCGAACGCGTCGCCAGCGCCCTTCTCGGTGATCTCCCATCGGACGCCCCTGTGGACATCATGGGGAGCTTCGCCGAGCGCCTTCCCGTACAGGTCATCCTCCACCTCCTCGGCGTCCCGGCGTCCCAGCAGGCGGCCTTTCGGACGGCCTGCCTGGCTATCATGCGTGCGCGGAACGAAGGCGCCGGGAACCCCGAGGTCGTGGCCGACGCGGCGAACGCCGTGGAGCGCCTTGACCGCGTCTTGAGGGAAGCTCCTCCGGACAGCCTCATCGGGCGGCTCCGTGGCGAAGCGGTGCCCGAGGAGCTCCCGCCGGAACATCTCCTGATGCTCGTGGTCCACCTCGCCACCGCCGGCAACGGACCCCTGGCGCTCTTCATCGGCAACGCGGTGCTCGCCCTCGCTGCGAACCCCGAAGCCGCCGAGGCTCTCCGGCAGGGGAGCGTCTCGTGGGTCGCCGCCCTCGAAGAGCTCGCTCGGTTCGATACGCCCACTCACGTCATCTCCCGTTGGGCGAAGGCGCCCGTCGCGCTCGCCGGCCGTTCGGTTCGGCCCGGCGACACGGTGCACTTGGTGCTCGGCGCGGCGAACCGCGACCCCGCTCGCTTCTCCGAGCCCGACCGTCTCGATTTCGGCCGCCGGCCGGGTCGGCACGCCGCCTTCGGCCTCGGCGTTCACTTCTGCCTGGGGGCAAACCTGGCCCGTCTCGAGGCCGAAGTTGCGCTTCGTCTTCTCCTGGAGCGCTTCCCCGACCTGCGGGTGCTGTCCGTGGAACGGCTCCCGTCCTTCCAGCTCCGCGGTCCGCGCCGGCTCGTTCTCGCGCCTCCCTCGTCCTTCGTGCCCGTTCGGCCATGAAAACGGGGCCCGAACGGCCGCCGAACGGAAGCCAGCTGCCTCCGAGGCTGGGGAGTGATGGGTCACGCGCGTTCCGCCGTTCCGGCCGATGACCGCGGCTACCTCCCCTTCATGGCAGGTGGGATCGGCGCAGGGGTGGGCGTGGGCTTCGTGCTGGCAGCGTACGTTCCGTTCGCCGCAGCGGGGCTTTTGGGCCGCCGCGAGGACGTTCCGTTTCTCGTCCAGGCCCATGGCGCGGCTCAGCTCCAGGGGTGGGCGGGGCTCTTCGTCGCGGGCATGGCCTTCCGGCTCGCCCCACGGCTCGCCGGTCGGCGCCCCGTCGACGCCCGACTCTCGTGGGCGACGTTCGCCCTGCTCGCCTCGGGAGCCGCCGGGCGCGTCGTCGGGCAATCGGTGCCCGGTCTCGAACAGCTCTGCCTTCCCGCGGGTATCGCTGCTGCTCTGGGCATGCTCCTTACCGTCGCGGTCCTCGGCTGGTACCTCCTTCGCACCCGACGGCCGGGGGCGTGGACGCTGGGGTTCGCGGCGGGGGCGGCCTGGTGGGCGTGGTGGGCGGCGGCGACGTCCCGCTCGGGGATGCAGCTTGCGGAGAGGCGCTACCTCCTGTTCCCCGAGCACGATCCGGTGCTGTGGACGGTCATGCTCGGTGCCATCGGCAACTTCGTCTGGGCGGTCCAGTCGCGCAGCGTGCCGACCTTCTTCGGCCGCGGCCAGCCGTCGATCCGCCGTTTCGCCCTCCCTTGGGCGGCGCTGAACGTCGGCCTCGTCGTCGTCGCTTTGCAGGTCTTCGAGCCCCTTCGGTCGGCGCGGGCGGAGGGTTCCGGTCTCGCTCTGGCCGCGGCCGGGATGGCCGGCCTCGCCGTGATGGTCGGCGCGTTCCACGCTCGCGCGCATCGGCTCCGCCCGCGGGCTCGCCCGGCGGCGCGCTACGTCGCGGCAGCGGACTGGTGCGCCCTCGGCGCCGCCGCGGCGCTCCTCTGGGCCGGGGTGCACACCGCCGCTGCCGGCGTCTATGCCGACCCCGGCCTCCGCGACGCTGCCCGTCACCTCTTCGGCGTGGGCACCATCACCATGCTCATCGTGGGAGTCGCGCAGCTCATCGCGCCCATCTTCGCCCTCGGGCGGGCGGAGCCTCGGCCGCCGGGCCTGGCGGACCACGCCGCCTTCTGGGGTCTTGCCGGCGCCGCTGCGCTGCGCGCGCTTGTCGGGGTGCTCACCCCGTGGGTCGCCTACGACCACAGGATGGCGTTGGCCGGCCTGGCCGGGGTGCTCGCCTGGTACGGTATCGCCCGCTTCGCCTGGTTAGCGCTCGACGCTTACCGCAACGAGGCCCGCATGCTGGAGCTTCTCGCGCGGGGCGCAGCGCACTGAGGGGCTCATCTCCCCGAAGAGGGCTGGCGGAGAGGGTGGGATTCGAACCCACGAGGGGCAAGCGCCCCTACACGCTTTCCAGGCGTGCCTGATCGGCCACTCCAGCACCTCTCCGCGCGGTGGCCTCCAGCCCGGATCGTACCAGCTCCCGTTCCTTTGCTCAGGGCTGCCGCTGCTGCCGCCGGGGACGCCCCGTCTTCGCTTCGAAGCGGCGCCACCCTTCCTCATAGCCCTCGCGCGCTCCAGCCCGGGCCTCTTCCAGCATCGTCTTCGCCGTGTCCCGGGCACCGAGGAGCGCGGCCCGCACCCAATCCGCGAGCGCGAAGCTCCGCGTGCGTTCGCTGCCGGGACCCCCGCTCACGTCAACGCCTCCCGCGCCGGCGCCGTACGCTCTCCGGGAACGTCCTTACCGCCCGCAGCCCGCGCCGCACGCCCCGATACACCGAGTAGACGCGAATGATCGGCGAGGCCACGCTCTCGCCGGCGAACTCCACCGTCCCCCGGACCTCGTCCAACGTCGCCTTCAGGGACTCGAGTGCGGGCACGAGCTGCTGGCGCACCACCCGCCGAAGGAGCAGGATGAGCGCGATCGCTGCCACGAGGGTGACGATCCCAAGGAGCGCGCTCACCACCAGGAGCGCTCCGAGCACCACGATTACCACGTCGCGCCATTCGCTCCAGCTATCGGGGGCCGACCAGCTCTCGGGCGCCCAGCGGTCGGGATAGATGTCGGCGCCGAAATACCCGTCGGCGATGCCCGCCACCGCCAGATACACCACGACGATGAGCAGCGCCGCGAAGACCACCGTGAAGAAGAATCGCATCCTGCTTTCCCCTACGTCGTGGCCGATGATAGGCGCACCTGCCGCGCGAACGCAAAGGGAGGGGCTCTTACGCCTTTCGGGAGCGCTTCCGATCCATAAGTTGAGGGATATCCCCAATATCCCCCATCAGGGAATGGCGAAAGAATGGCCGAAGGAAGGGTACGAGCGGGACGACGGTGAGAAGGCGACATGGGACGGAAGTCGGCGAGGCGGAGACGAGGTGGCTGCGCTCATACTGGTCATCGATGACGACGAGCCCGTGCGAGTGATGCTCGCGCGGCTGCTCGCGGGCCAGGGCTACCAGGTCATCGAGTTCGAGAACGGCCTCGCCGCCCGGGAATGGCTCGATGCCAACCGCCCCGACCTCGTCATCACCGACATCGTCATGCCGGGGCTCTCCGGAACCGAGCTGCGGCGGTACATCGCCCGGAAGTACCCGCGCCTGCCCGTCATCCTGATCAGCGGCTACAGCGCCGACGAGCCGGCAGAGTTCGCCGCCCGCTCGCCTCACACGGTCTTCGTTCCTAAACCCTTCGCTGCGGACGAGCTTCTCGAGCTCATCGAGGAGATGTTGCCGGAAGACAAGATTCCGCCTCGGCGCCACCCGGCGCCGTAGGCTTCCTATTGGGCCGGGGCGAGTCGGAGGGCGTCGATCGCCGAGCCGAGGACGGCCGGGTGCGCCGCCTGTCCCAGGAGTCGGTCGAGGTAGGCGAGCTGGAAGGGGTCGCCCTCGGGTACCCCCGCGATGCCCGCCAGGGCCCGCACGTACTGCCGCGCGAGCTCCTCCGTGGGCGATTCGTTGAAGCGGACCATGTCGTAGGCCTGGATGACGTAATCACCGAAGGAGCGCGCCTCCGATGTGCTACCCGGCAGCGCGTTCTCCACCTTCGGACTGGGAAGGACGCCCACCGATTCGGGGACCCAACGGCCGCTGTTCAGGAATGCCAGCAGGTCGATGTTGAGGGAACGGGCCATCGGCGTGCCCTCCAGAGCCAGATCGGGGATGGCCGCGACCAGGCGGAGGTAGAGGAACGCGTCGAACGCCGTCGCCGCAACCTCTTCCCAACGCCCGTCGAAGGTATCGCAGTGGATGGCCTCGTGCGCGAGGAGCGGCATGAGGAACTCCAGCCGTTCCCCCTCGAGCCGCGGGTTCAGCCATATGGTCCGTCGACCGCCGGAGTCGTGGGTCACCCGGGCGAGCATCTCGGGGTATTCCGGGGGTGGCGCGAACACGATGGAGGCGGGCTGCCCGGTGCAGTTCTCGTCGGTGAGCAGCCACGCGATGGCCGGCTGGGCGAACGTCCCGGTGAGCGCGGCCAACGCTGCCCGCGCCTTCGCCGACGGCACGAGCGGGGGCGGGATGGCGTCGTACAGGGAAAGGGCTGCCGTCTCGACCGTGGCCGAAGCCCCTCGTGCCCGGAGGTGAGCGCGGAGCTCCTCCCGCATCACCGCCGGGTCACGATCGGCCTCGGTTACTTTCGGTGTTCTGCGCACTTCGATCACCGCCGGGTCTGTGAACTGCCAGGGGCCGTTGGCGAGGGCCGCCTGTAGCAACGGGAATCCGCCCTCGATGCGCGCCTCGAGCTGGTCGGTGGCTCCAGGGACGAAAGCGCGACGCTCCACGGCCACGCGCGAGCCCTCGGATACGACGGCCTCCACAACCAGCTCGACCACGTCGTCCCGACCCGCGGGCCGTTCGGCTTGCTGCACGAAGAGCTCGCGCTCCCCGCTCGGGAGCGCCAGCACCACCTTGAAGTACGATGCCAGCGGGATGTCCCGGCGAACGGTCCGGAACTCGCGGTCGAATTGGACCCGGATGCGGGTGCGTACCTCGGCCACACCTGCCTCGCTGACGGACCGCTCGGCCGACGCGGAGAGGATGCGCGGCGTCTCGACCGCTGTCTCCCGCCCGCAGGCACCCGCGGCGGCGAGCACCGCTGCCGCCAGCCAGCCGGCCACGCCGAGGCGCTGCAATGGAGGCATTACCGCCATGGACCGCACTCAGCATACGCGCCCGCTATGGCCGCGAGACGATCTCCCGCCTGTCGTCGAAAGGAAAGTGAAAGCCGACGGGGGCGTCGAGGAATACGGCTGCCGTCTGCTCGGCCGAACCTCCAGCCTCGCAGTTGTGCTGTACCCCCTTCCCGAGGGTGGCCGTCCTTTCCGAACGCCCCTCCCCATCCCGCCGGGCTCGGTTTCGATCGGGTTCTTCTGGCGTCGCCGGCCGTACGCGGTCTACCGGTTCCGTTCCCCGGAGGGGGCGCTGCTCGGACACCGCCTCGATGCCGTTTCCGAGGTGCGGCTCCTGCCGGGCGTGGTCGAGTTCCGTGACCTCATCCTCGACTGGTGGCTCGACGCCGCCGGCGCGCTCGTCCGGGCCGAGGACCGCGAGGCCTTCGAGGAGGCCCTCGCGGCGGGGCGTCTCGACCCCCGGGCCGTCGCACGCGCCCGCCAGGCGGAACGGGTAGCCTTGGCGCCGAATCGGCTGCTCGCTGAACTGCAGGGCATCGAGCGGGAGTTCGGGCTCTTGTCCTGACGTCTCCGAAGGCCGCATACTCGCGCGTACATGTGGAGCTTCCTCCGCCGCCAGGCCCTGATCATCCTCGCCGGGTTCGTCGTCACCTTCCTCGTCTACCTCTTCGTTCGCTTCAATGCCGACGACATCCTTCTCGGCATGGCTATCGGCGCCGGAGCGGGCGTCGCGCTGGCGGTCATCATCTTCCTTCTCGAACGGCAGTTTCCCGAACAGCGCAACCCTCCGCCGGGCTGACGTCGAACCCCTACGATCGTCGCCGATGTCGTCCGCACACCCGGATGCGCCGCTGCGGCGCCTCACCCTGACCGAAGTGTTCGCCGCGTTCGAAGCGATGCACGGCGGCGAACACTGGCATTGGACCCCGGAGACTCCGCCGTTCGAAATCATGGCCGGCGCGGTCCTCGTCCAGCGCGCTGCGTGGACGAACGCCGAGCGCGCCCTCGACCGGCTGCGGGCGGCGGGAGCCCTCTCGCCGGAAGGGGTCCTGGCGCTTCCCGTGGCTGCGCTTGAGGAGCTCGTGCGACCGGCCGGCTTCTTCCGGACGAAGGCCCGGAAGCTTCGGGCGTTGGCATCAGCCGTCCAGGAGCACGGCGGGCTCGATGCTTTCCTCGGGTCGCCTCCCGAGGAGCTTCGCGCCCGGCTGCTCGCCGTCTGGGGCATCGGTCCGGAGACGGCCGACGCGATTCTCCTCTACGCCGCGAAACAGCCCGCCTTCGTCGCCGACGCCTATGCGGCGCGCGTATTCCGCCGCCTCGGTCTCGGCCCGGACCGAGACTCCTACGACGCATGGCAGGCGTGGTTCGTGCGGCAGCTGCCCGTGGACCCCGCCCTGTGGGCTCGGCTCCATGCCCTCATCGTCCTGCACGGGAAGCGGCGGTGCCGGAAGCGACAGCCGCGCTGCGCAGACTGCCTCCTCCTCGGGCGCTGTCCAGGTGCTATCACGGCCCCGGAGCGCGGGCTACCCTGAGCGTATGCGTCTCGGCATCATCGGCCTTCCGCTGAGCGGCAAGACCACCTTCTTCAACGCCGTCACCCGGAGCCGCGCCCAGACCGGTGGCTACGGCTCGCAAACCCAGCCGAACGTGGGCGTCGTCCAGGTGCCCGACGAGCGCGTCGACCGCCTCGCCGAGCTGTATCGACCGAAGAAGAAGACGTACGCCACCATCGAGTACGTCGATTTCCCCGCCGGCTCGGAGGCCTTCGGCAAGGGAGGGGGCATCGGCGGCCGCTTCTTCAACGAGCTCGCTCGTATGGACGCTCTCATCGGGGTTGTCCGCGCTTTCCGAAACGATACGGTGCCCCACCCGGAGGGGTCCGTCGACCCGGACCGCGACATCGCGACGCTCGAGATGGAGCTCGCCTTCGCCGACTTGGCCATCATCGAGCGCCGTCTGCAGCGGTTGGAGACCGAAATCCGCTCGCTCCGTGCGGGTGAGCGGGACCGCCCCCAGCGTCTCGCCGACCTTCTTCGCCGCCTGAAGGAAGGGCTCGAGGGCGAGATGCCGATCCGCGCGCAGCCGCTCTCGACCGACGAACACGAGCTGTTGGAAGGCACCCAGTTCCTTACCGCCAAGCCGCTCCTGCTCGTCATCAACATCGGCGAGGAAGACCTGCCGCGGCGGGGAGCGATCGAAGCCGCCTACCGGGAGCGTTACCGTGCCCCCGCTCGGGATGCTGCCGCCATGTGCGCGAAGTTCGAAGCGGAGTTGAACGAACTGTCGGAGGAGGAGGCGGCGGCCTTCCGGGCCGACGCGGGAGTGAGCGAGAGCGGCGCGGCCCAGGCCATCCGCGCCAGCTACGCCCTGCTCGGTCTCATCAGCTTCCTGACGGCGGGGCCGGACGAATGCCGCGCCTGGACGATTCGTGCCGGAGCCACCGCTCCCGAAGCGGCCGGGAAGATCCACTCCGACCTCCAGCGGGGGTTCATCCGGGCCGAGGTCATCCGCTTCGAAGACCTCGTAGCGGCGGGGAGCGAGGCCGAGGCGCGCAAACGGGGGCTTGTCCGCACGGAAGGGAAGAGCTACGTCGTCCAGGACGGCGACGTGCTCCACATCCTGTTCAGCGTGTAGGCCGGCGCTAGGCGCGCTGCGAGGTGGTGGCCGGGAGGGGGGCTCCTTCGAGGCGCAACAGCCGCTCCTTCAGCGCCAGGCCGCCCCCGTAGCCGTGGAGCGACCCATCGGCGGCGACGACACGGTGGCAAGGGACCCAGATAGGGAGCGGATTCGACCCCACGATGCGGCCGATGGCCCGCGCCGCCCCCGGTCGCCCGACGCGTGCCGCCATCCAGCCGTAGCTCCGCACTTCGCCGCGGGGGATCTCCCGCAGTGCGAGCCAGACCGCTTTCTGAAGTGGGGTGCAAGGAGGCAGGTCCACGGGGAAGCTCTCGATGGGCACCGGCGCTCCTTCCGCGTAGGCGCGGATGAGCCGGGCGGCATCGCTCAGGCGCTCGTCGGCGATATCGAAGCTCCCTCCCGCCGCGATTGCCTCGGCCTCCGCTTCGGCCCGGGAGGGACGAGGGAGGGTTGCGTACCGGAGGCCGCGAGGGCCCATCACCAGCCCCACCCAACCTAGGGCCGTTTCGGTCACGTGCGTGGGGAGTGCGCCCCCACCTCGATGCGTGGCCTTCATTCCGGGCCTCCTTCGGATTTGTCGCGCAGGTGCAGCACCTTCTTCACGAGGGCGTTCCGCAAGCGCACGTACGAGCGCTGGGTTTCATCCGGGTCGGCGCGCACGAGGTCGGGGCGTCCGTACCGGGTCTCCTCGTAGGCGGCGGCAAGCGTCGTCGCTGCCTTAGGCCGGCGCACCGCAGCCCCCAACCTCGCGGCGTACTCCCGGGGCGTCTCGAAGTGCACCGGACGGATTCCTGCCCAGCTTCCCAACCGCTGCACCTTCGCCCACAGCGCTGCCGTCGCCGGGAGCCCGCCGAGACCCCATCCCCACGCCAGCCTCGCGCCCGTGGCGGCAGCAGCGAGGATTGCGACCAAGGCCGCCAGCGCCCAAATCAGCGTCCACGGCGGGCCTGCGGGAGCGTTCGTCGGCGGCTGCGCCAACGAGGTCCCAACGCCGCCGGGGATGTCGCTGAAGAGCGGGTCCTCGGGGAAGAGCTGGTCGAGCGGCAAGAAGTCCTCCAAGTTCGGCACCTGGCTCGGGTCGATGGCGATGTCGCTTCCTGCCGGGCGGTCGGCGGTGGGGTTGAAGGGGACCCAGCCGTAGCCGGGGAAGTACACCTCGACCCACGTGTAGGCGTCGTCCTTCCGGACCGTGAAGGTCGCCCCGTTCTGGTCCTTCGGGTCGAGGGCGTAGCCGGCCGCGACGCGTGCCGGGATGCCGATGGACCGGAGCATCACGGCCATGGCCGACGCCTGGTAATCGAAGTAGCCGCGCTTCAGGTCGAAGAGGAAGAATTCCACTGCGTCGCGTCCCGGAGGCGGAGCCGGAACGCTCGGGTCGAAGGGGAATTGGCGGAGGTACGCCTCGAGGGCGACGGCGGCGTCGTACGGGTTCGTGGCCCCGGCGGTCACCCGTTCGGCCTCGCGGCGCACCGACTCGGGGAGGTCGGCCGGCAGCTGCAGGTAGCGCTGCGTCACCCAATCGGGATACTCGGCGCCAGCGCTCCGGAGCTGGTCGGGGGTGGCGATGGAGACGGAGCCGACGGCGTTGTAGGTGTCGCCCTCGCGTAACACACGCCGGCTACGGATCTGGACGATGTCTCCCGCGTGGACCTCCGAGAACTCCATCACGGTGTTCCGGTTCGAAGCCAGCGGGGCGCCGGGGAAGAAGAGCGTGCTTTCGTCGCTGCGCATGGTCACCGAAATCGTCGTGGCCACCCGGCTCTCGGCGATGTCCTCGCTGCTGAGCTCCGGTAGAGTCCCCGCGTCGAGCCGCCGCTGCTCCCGGCCCGTCGCCCGCCAGCCGCTGCCGGTGTACGTGTCGTAGCTGGTGCCGTAGAGGAAGCCGCCTTGGATACCCGTGACCTCGAACAGCACCCGCTGGCCGAGCTCCACGTTGCCGCGGATGGGCAGCACACCCTGGAACTTGTGGAAGTTGCCCCCCGCGCCGAACTGCAGGTTCACGTTGCTGAACAGGCGCACAGCATCGTTCGTCAGGCCTTCGAACGGCTGCACGAAGAAGAGCGCCACGTTCTTCGCGGCGCTCGCCTGCTTCCCCAAGGGCACGCTCCAGGCCAAGGCCACGAAGAGCAGCGTGAGGGTGACGGCCACCTGGGCGGCGTTCAGGCTCACGAAATCGGGGTAGGGAACCCCCATTCGTCGCCACTGCGCCTGTAACCGTTGGAGGTAGACACGCGAAAGCAGGAGCAGCCCCCCGAGGAGGTAGAAGAAGAACGGCGCGCTCGGCTGCCCCTTAATCAGGCTGATGTTCAGGAGGAGCACGACGCCCCCGGGGATCAGGGCGAACCAGGGGTTGTACCAGCGGAAGGTCACCCACGTTCCCACGTACAGCCCCGCGTAGGTGGCCGCGTGCACGAAGATGACGAACGGCAGGTTGTCGGTGCTGATGTCGCCGGCGACCACGACCCGGTACCACTCGACCATTCGGAACCGGACGTCGGCGATGCGGTCGGCGATGGTGGCGCCGTCGGCGAAGCTCTGGGCTGCCAGCAGCACGACGGCTCCGCCGGCGAGCAGGCCGGCGAGGTGGAGTACGCTCCAATGGAGCCGAATCCGCGCCGCCAGCAGCCCGGCAACGAGGCCCGCCACCGCGGTCGGGACCAGGGCCGGCATGCCGGTTACCCACTCCCCCTGCTGTACGGAGGCGGCGACCGAGAGGGCGCAGACGGCAAGCGCGGCGAGGGTGAACCAGTCCTCCCAGCTCAGGAAGATCCGCGGAGCGCCCACCGCCGCAGCCCCGACGCGGCGTCCCAGCGACCGCTGCGCGTGGAGGTTCAGCTCTGCCATGCCGGCACCCCTCCCGGCGCGCTCAAGGCGAGCGTGAGGTCGTCGCCGTTCGCGACGACGTACGTCATGATGTCGCTCGCTGTGAGCTCACCATACAGCATGAGCGGCGAGCGGGTGGCGCCGAAGGTGCTGGGGTCGACGAGGACCACCGCCATCCGCACCCCGCGTTGTGCGAGGGAGAGCGCCGCCGGAAGCCAATGGTCGTCGGTCGAAGGCGTCACGATGACCAAGGTCGTGTGTCGCCCGAACCGCCGCTGCTCTTCGAACAGAAGGTTGCCGAGCGGTACGTCCCCGACGGCCTGGGCGAGGGCGAGGCTCTCCAGGATGCGCGTGAGCTGCTGCGGCCCGCGCTCCGCCTCGACGATGTCGAGGTCCCGCCCGAAGCTCAGGAGCCCCACGGAGCGGTTGGCGATGAGGTAGTGCCGGGCGATGCTCGCCGCGGCTCGGACGGCGTACTCTTCGGTGCTTTGGTCGCCCGAACCGGCGTGGGCGCGGCGTTCGAGGTCGAGAATGACCCAAACGTCGCTCGCCGGGTCGAGCTCGAACGTCTTCACCATCAGCTCGCCGGTGCGCGCCGTGCTCGGCCAGTGGATGCGCCCGAGCGAATCGCCGGGCTGGTACTCCCGGATGCCGCTCGCGTTCGGCGTCACGTAGTGCGTCCTTCGCCGGAAGCGCCCTTCGCCCGGCAGGTTCGCCGGCGGCGCCTGGAAATGGGGGATGTCGAACACCGGCGGATACACGAGGATCTGTTGCGTTCCGCCGAACGTCCGCGTGAGCCGGAAGATGCCGAACGGGTCGGTGCCCGTCACCCGCAGCGGGCCCCATTCGTACAGGCCACGGCGGACGAGCGGCGTGTCCACCAACCAGCTTCGCGAGCGCCGTGGCGGGATCACGGTTACCCGCTTCGCCTGGTGGCCCGGCATGGTGCTGGGGTCGTCGACCTCCAGCCAGATCTTCGGCCAGAACCCCCGATTGCGGACCTCGATCACCTCCTGAGCCTCCTGGCCCACCTGCGCCCGCTCCGTGCGCCGTTGGACGGTCGCCTCCAGGGCCCGCACGTTCGCCCAGGCGGTCACGTACGCGGCCGGGATGAGGAGGGCGAGGACGTAGGTCAGGCGGAAGACGAGCCAGAAGCCAGAAGCGCCGGCCCAGAACGCCGAGAAGACGAGCAGTCCGACGAGAACGGTGAGCGTCCGCCGCTGCGGGGAGAGCGCGTGGCGCACGAAGGCGCGCATCGTTCATGCCCTCGCGCGAGCACCCGGTACCGGAACCCGGTTCAGGCAGGCGGTCACCACCTCCTCGGGGGTGGTCCCCTTCACCCGGGCACCCGGGCTCACGATGATGCGGTGGGCCAGCGTCGCGTGGGCGAGCGCTTTCACGTCGTCGGGGGTGACGAAATCGCGGCCGGCCAACAGCGCCCGCGCTTGCGCCGTCCGGAAGAGGGAGAGCGAGCCGCGAGGGCTGGCTCCCAAGTAGACCGCCTCGTGCTGCCGCGTAGCGTTCGCCAAGGCCACGATGTACTGCTTGATGAGCGGGTCGACGTAAATCTCCTTCACGGCTGCCTGGAGCTGCAGGATCTCCGTTGCGTTCGTGACCTGCTCGAGGGAATCGACCGGGTGCTGGACCTGTTGCGCGTCGAGCACCAGCACCTCGTCCGTCGGGCTGGGATACCCGAGGTGGATCTGGGCCATGAACCGGTCGAGCTGAGCCTCCGGGAGGGGGAAGGTCCCTTCGTACTCGATCGGGTTCTGCGTGGCGATGACCATGAAGGGCTGCGGCATGCGGTGGGTCACGCCATCGACCGTCACCTGGCGCTCCTCCATGGCCTCCAGCAGGGCGGACTGCGTCTTCGGCGTGGCCCGGTTCACCTCGTCGGCCAACACGACCTGGGCCATGATCGGCCCGGGTCGGAACTCGAAGTCGCCGGTCTTCTGGTTGTAGATGGAGACGCCGGTGATGTCGCTCGGCAGGAGGTCGGGCGTGAACTGGATGCGGCGGAAGGTCAGCCCTGTCGAGCGGGCCAAGGCCCGGGCCATCATCGTCTTGCCCACGCCGGGCACGTCGACGATGAGGAGGTGGCCGCCGCACATGAGCACCGTGATCGCCAGCTCGATCTCCTTTCGCTTCCCGACGATCACGCGCTCGACGTTCTGGATGATCCGTTCCGCAATGAGCTTTGGGTCCTCCACCGCACGCCTCCCGGACGTCCGTCGATGCGGCCGATACCGCGCCGGTATTCTAGCAGCGGCGCGGAACGCCGCGGTTAATGCGGGCGCAAGGCATCGGTGAGGAGGGCCACGGAAGCCCGCACGGCGTCTTCGAACGGCCACTCCTGGCGGAGGTGGAGGAACACGAAGGGGATCGTGGCCCGGCAGAACGCCGCCAACAGCGGGGGCGGGAAGTCGCTTCGGATCTCGCCACGCTCCACGCCGCGCGCGACGATCCGAGTCACCCGCGCCTCCAGCTCTCGCTTCAACTCGGCGGGGATGAGGTCGTCGGGCACCCGAACGCCGAGTTCCATGCCCGTAATCAGCTCGAAGATGCCGCGGCCCCGCTCCGCCAGGCCGCAGGCCCTTGCCACGAGGTGGCGCAACGCATCGATGGCGTACGGGTTCGCCTCGGCCTCGGCGATGATGCCGCGGACCTCCTCCAGCGTCTCGGCGATGATGGCCGAGACCAACGCCTCCCGCGTGGGGAAGTGGCGGTACAGCGTCCCGACGGCCACGCCGGCACGCTCGGCGATTTCCCGCATCTCCGCCGCCTCGCCGCGCTCGGCCAGGACCTCGCGGGCGGCGGCGAGCAGCCGCTCTCGGTTCAGGCGCGCGTCCGAACGCTCGCTCTGGGATGCCATCGTGCCCGCATTCTACCCGTTTCCCCGGCCATTGACGAGAACCGGAGTTCCGGTTCAACCTTGGATCCGAAACGCATCGTTCAGATTACGCCCGGGAGGCACGCCATGAGCCGCCGTTCTGCCCTCGAACGATGGGGACGCTTCGTCGCCCGACACCGGGGTCCCGTCCTCCTCGCCTGGCTCGGCGTTATCGCCGCCCTCGGCATCGCGGCTGCGCGGTTCGGCGGGGAGTTCGGCGGCAACTTCAGCGTCCCCGGCACCGAATCCCAGGCGGCGCAGGACCTGCTCGAGGTGCGCTTCCCCCAGCAGGCCGGCGCTCGGGCGGACGTCGTCTTCCGCTTCGAAGGCTCCTTCGCCGATCCCGCAGTCCAGGGGCGGATCCGTTCCGTGCTCGACGAGATCGCCGCGCTTCCCGGTATCGCCGCTGTCGAGACGCCTTTCGATCACCCGCGCTACGTGTCGCCCATCGCGCCCATCGCCCGCGCGGTGGTCATCTTCGAAGAAGAGGCTGGGCAGATCGAATCGGCGGACGTTCGGCCCCTCCTCGATGTGGTCGACCGCGCGAGCGGCCCCGGATTCCGCGTCGAAGCGGGCGGCCAGGCCGTGCGGGTCGTGGAGCTCCCCCACTTCGGAACGGCCGAGTTCTACGGACTCGGGGCGGCGGCGGTGGTGCTCGTGGTGGCCTTCGGGTCGGTGGTGGCGGCCGGGCTGCCCATCGGGGCGGCTGTCTTCGGACTGGCGCCGGGCTTCGCCCTCCTCCTCATCGCTGCCCGCTCGGGCCAATTCCCGGAGTTCTCGCCCCAGTTCGCCGTGATGATCGGCATGGGCGTCGGCATCGACTACAGCCTCCTCGTCATCACCCGCTTCCGGGAAGGGCTCCATGCCGGCCTGCCCGTCGACGAAGCTGTGGGACGGGCGGTCGCCACTGCTGGGCGGTCGGTCATCTTCGCGGGGGCGGTCGTCGCGCTCTCCTTCCTCGGCCTCCTGGTCATGGGGTTGCCCTTCGTGGGCGCCATCGGGATCACCGGGACGATCATGGTGACCGCCGCCGTCATCGTCGCCCTCACGGTGACCCCGGCGGTGCTCGCCTTCCTTGGCCGACGCGTCGATTCCCTTTCGGTCCCCTACTTCCGCGGCACCGAAGGGGTCAACCCCCGGAGCATCTGGTACCGCTTCAGCCGGGCTATCCAACGTCGGCCGTGGCCCGCCTTCCTCCTCGCCCTGGTGATGCTCCTCGGCCTCTCCTTCCCCGTGCTCGATATGCGCCTCGGGTTCACCGACGCGGGCAACAAGACCACCGATTATCACACGCGCCGCGCGTACGACTTGCTCGCCGAGGGCTTCGGCCCCGGGTTCAACGGCCCGCTCATCGCCGTGCTGGACGGTCCCAGCGCCGCCGCGGCCGCCGAGGAGCTGGGACGCCGGCTGGCAGCCCTTCCGGGCGTGGCCGCCGTCGGCGAGCCGATCGCGCGCCCCGATGGCCAAACAGCCATCGTCACGGTCATCCCTGCGTTCGCCCCGCAGGACGAACGCACCGACGCTCTCATCGGCCGTGTCCGCGCCGAGGTACTCCGTCCCTTCTCGGCCGAAACCGGACTCACCGCCCTCCTCACCGGGCCCACGGCCGCCTTCGTCGACATCGGACACCGCATCACCGAGCGGATGCCGTATCTCTTCGCCGGGGTCATCGGCATCTCCTTCCTCCTCCTCATGACGGTCTTCCGCTCGGTGGTCATCGCCGTCAAAGCGGCAATCCTCAACATGCTCTCCATCGGGGCGGCGTTCGGTGTGGTCGTCGCTGTCTTCCAGTGGGGCTTTCTCGCCGACCTCGTGGGCATCAAGGAAGGGCCCATCGAGACCTTCCTCCCCATGATCCTCTTCGCCATCCTCTTCGGCCTCTCCATGGACTACGAGGTATTCCTGATCAGCCGCGTGAGGGAGGAGTACGTGCGGACCGGGGCCAACGGGGTCGCCGTTGCGAACGGGCTCGCCGCCACTGCCCGCGTCATCTCCGCGGCCGCCGCCATCATGGTCGTCGTCTTCCTGTCGTTCGTGACGCTGCCCGACCGCACCATCAAAGAGTTCGGCGTCGGGCTGGCGACGGCAGTCTTCATCGATGCCACGGTCGTTCGCCTCGTCCTCGTCCCTTCGGCCATGGAGCTCCTTGGCCGGGCGAACTGGTGGTTCCCCCGCTGGCTGGACCGCATCCTGCCGCGCATCGATGTCGACGTGCCCGAAGCGGCAGGGACGGTGCCGGCCGGAGGGCGCTAAGCCGTCCCGTTCCCCACCACCGGCCCCTGACGTACCCTGGGCGGCATGACGCGCACCCCGGAGGAGTGGGTCGCTCTCGCCCGCGAGCTCGCCCGCCGCTTCGCCGAACGCGCCCCCAGGCACGACCGAGAGGGCTCCTTCCCGTTCGAGAACTTCGAAGAGCTTCGAGCTGCTGGGTTCCTGGCGCTGACGGTTCCCCGTCGGTACGGCGGTGCCGAACTCCCTCTTCCCGACTACCTCCGGGTCCTCGAGGAGCTGGCCGCGGGCGATGCCTCGACGGCCCTCGGACTCGCCATGCACCTCGTTCGGTTCGGGGCCGAACGAGAGGCGCCGACCATCCCCGAGCGGTGGTTCGCGCAGCTCTGCCGGGGCGCGGTCGAGCACGGGTGGCTGGTCAACACCGCGGCCACCGAAGAGGGCTTGGGCAGCCCCGCCGGCGGCGGCATCCCCGAAACCCACGCTGCCGCGACCGAAGGGGGATGGGTACTGAACGGCCGGAAGACGTTCACCACCCTTGCCCCCGCCCTTCGCGCCGCGATCGTGTCCGCTCGCATCGCCCTGGCCGACCCAGGCCCACCCGTCATCGGCAACTTCCTCGTCTTCCTCGACGACCCCGGCGTGCGCATCGTCGAAACCTGGGACAGCCTGGGGATGCGGGGCACGGGGAGCCACGACCTCGTGCTGGAAGACGTCGTCCTTCCTCGCGACCGGCTCCTTAACCAGCGGTCGGCTGGCGCTCCCGACCCGCGCGGGGAAGCCGCCTTCGCTTGGTTCGCGCTCGGCATCGCCGCCGTCACCATCGGGGTCGCCCGGGCCGCCCGCGACGAGGCGGTTGCCTTCGCGCGAGAGCGGGTCCCGCTCGGACAGCGGCCGATTCGGGAGATGCCCGGGGTCCGCGCGCGCATCGCCCGCATCGAGCTTCTCCTCCACCGGAGCCGGACGCTCGTCTGCGACGCTGCCCGCGCTTGGCACACGCGCTCCACGGAGCCGCCCCCGGTTGCCGACCGTGTCGCCATGGCGAAGGTCGAGACGCTCAACGCCTGCATCGAGGCGGTAGACCTCGCCATGCGTGTGGTGGGCGGCGTGAGCCTGCTGAAGCGTCGCCCCCTCGAGCGGTATTACCGCGACGTCCGCGCCGGGCTCCACAACCCGCCGTTGGAAGACCGCGCCCTGGAGCAGCTGGCTCGCCGCGCCCTCGATGAGCCTCAAGCCCCCACCGGGGCCGTCGAGTGAGGCCTGTCGGTCATCCGCCTGGAAGGGTGAAATCCTGCCCGATGGTGATGACGACGTCCGGTAACGTGCTATCCGTTCGCTGTGCCGTGCGGATGGCCGAAGGCGGGAGGTTCAGCCACTCCGCGATGTCCTCCGCGAGCTCCCGTTTCTCCGGGCTGTACAGCGTCACTGTGGTGGATGGCTGCGGCGCCGACGCCGGCCCCAAGTACACTTCCGGGAGCCCCTTCACGTACCGTAGGTAACGCCCCAACGCCTCGACCCGAGCCTCGCCGCCCGGCCCGTACCCGTTCTGGATCTCCACGTGCGCCCCGACGTAGCTCGTCTTGGGGAAGACGACGTTCAGCCAGTAGCGCACGTTGTCGGGGTTCGGAATGAGGACCGCCGCGCCTGCTTCCGTGGTGTACGGCACCAGCGTCGGCACACCGTCGACCGGGTCGCCCAACGAGTACGTAGCGATGTCGCCACCCGTCTGCTTCAAGAGGAGCGCGTATCCCGGGATCTTCGCGGCGGGGATGTCGGTCACCACCATCCCCTTGTAGGCGTTGTACAGGTCCAGAGCCTTGTCGAGCAGACCGGTGGCGAACGCCTTCCGCAGTGCGGCCTGCAACACGAGCTCCTGGCGCTTAACGCGGTTCAGGTCCGTGTCGTTCCGGTAGCGGCCGAAGGCCACGGCATGGTAACCGTCGAGGAAATTCCGCCCTGGCGGAATGGTCACGTCCGTGTAGTGGATGTCATCCTTGCTGTACCGCCAGGTGGGAACGGCGAGCTCTTCGGGGACGTCGACCTCGATGCCCCCGAGCGCATCGACCAGTGCTTCGGCCCCCTCGAAGTCGAGGATGACCCAGTGGTCGATGGAAACGCCGAAGTTGAACTCCAGGTCGCTCGCGAGCTGCCTCGCACCGGCCTCGAAGGTGCCGCCGTACTCGATCCCGCGCCCGTAGGAGGTGTTGATGCGGTCCTCGACGATCTGTCCGTCGGGGAGCTTGATCTTCACCCACATATCCCGGGGGAAGCTCAGCAGCGCCGCCTGCTTCGTCACCGGGTCGATCGTGGCGACCATGATCGCATCGGTGCGGTAGGCATCGAGAAGCTCGTATCCCGGCCGACGGTCGATGCCGATGACGAGCAGGTTGATCCGACGGTTGAACACGCTCTGCGAACCCGGTGCGCTGACCCCGACGGGGCCGGGCAGGGCGCCGACCACGTTCGCCAACGGGGCAGTGCTTCCCGGGAATACGGCTGGATACGCCCGCGTGAGCGTTCCCAGGGCCGCGTAGAGGGAGGCAAGGGTCAGCACTCCCAGCGCGACCACGAACAGGAACCGCTGGCTCGGGGTGGGGCGGGGTTCCTCTGCGGGGAAACTGGCCCGTCGGATGGGGCGGGGTGACGTTCCGGCGGCCATCGACAGCCTCGACCGTACGGCCGCGAGGGGCTTGGGTCAACGCGGATGGCGGACGCTTTGACCTACCCCAGCCCGAGCTCGTCCAGCCGGTCGTCGTCGATGCCGAAATAGTGCGCCAGTTCGTGTAGGACGGTAATCCTCACCTGTTCGCGGATCTCGTCGTCGGTCCGGCAGATCGACTCGATCGGCTCCTGGTAGATGGAGATCTTGTCGGGCGGCACGAGGTTGTACCCCAGCGATCCCCGCTGGGGAAGGGGGATGCCGTGGTAGAGACCCAAGAGGAGCTGTCCTGGTGGCACTCCCGCGAGCTTCCGGTCGGCGGCGGTCGGGCGCTGTTCGACGACGATGTCGACGTTCTCGATGCGCGCCAACAGCTCGGGCGGGAGCGATGCGACGGCTTCGCGCACCAACCGACGGAAATGCGCCCGGCGGGCTCGGAAGGCGCGCACCCGGTTCCGGCGAAGGTCATCCATCGAGGGCCATCGTACCCGGCGACTGTCCCCCAATGCGACGCGATCGTTCACCGCTTGGCTACCCGCCGGCGCGGGCTATCCGCCGATCATTCCAACGTGCTCGGTTCATTCCGGCAACAGCGCGCAGCAGGTACGGTTCGGGAGCTCGTCCGCCGCGGCGTCGGCGTGCGCGAGGCCTCCTGGGCTCTCCCCGAGCCCGGCGCGGAAGGCGCGTTCGTCGAGGAGGTGCGAGCCTGGATGGCGGAATGCGGTGCCGGCATGCGCCGTCCGTATGGCGTCGACCACGTGGCCCTCGCCCTCTCGTGCCGCGACCAGGACGGGCGTGCCCGGTGCTCGACGGCGCTCGGCATCCGGCCGCTCGGCGAATACCTCGGTCCCCGCGGGGAGCGAGAGCTGCTCGGCTTCATCCGTGACGCCCGCCTCGCTTCGCCGGAGGGCGGCACGGTGAAGGTCGTCTTCCTCTCCATGGGCGACCTCCTCGCGGCCCTCGAGACGGCGGCCTAACCGGCCTGGCCCCTGCTCGGCGGGCCGCGTACCATTCGCTCATGCCCGTTCGTTCCAACCCTGCCCGCGCCCGTGCCCGCTTGGAGGAGCTGCTCAAGGGCATCGCCGCCCTGCGCGGCTCCGGTCCCAACCCGTTCGACTACGACCTCTGGGAGAACCGCGCTCGGGAAGTGCTCGAGGCGATGTACGGCCCCGACTCACCCGAATTCGCTCGGTACGCGGAGGCGGTGCTGAAGCGCGGCCGTTTGCCGGGAGTCCGGGGCCTGGAAGAGAACATGACCCTCAACATCCATGGCCCGTGGGGTATCCTCGCCCGTCTGGACAGGGCCGAAACGGTCCTCCGTCAGCTCCTGGCCGAACTCCCCTCTGCCTGAAACCGCGGCCATTCCCAGTCGCGGGCGGCGCGGAGCTGGGCTGCCGAGCCGGGGATGAGAGCTTCCAGCTCCTCCTCGAGACGGGCGAGCCGCGCTTGGTAGGAGGGGCTCCGCAACGACTCCGTGGTCATGATGAGGGCGTCCTCGCCGTCCGCGTAGTACCGCTTTCTCCGGCCCACCTCGTAGAAGCCGTATTTCCGGTACAACGCCCGCGCCGCTTCGTTCGAAGGACGGCACTCCAGCGTCAGCGAATCCAGCTCGTGTCCCAGGGCGATGGCCCCGAGGGTGTGGACCATCAGCCGTCCCAGTCCGCGCCGCCGCCACTGCGGGGCTACGGCGACAGTGACGACGTGGCCCTCGTCGAGAACCACCCAGAGCCCCGCGAAGGCGGCGACCTCGCCGCCGACCAGCGCGACGGCGTAACGGGCGACGCGGTTCTCCAGGAGCTCGCGCCGGAACGCTGCCGGCGTCCACCCCCGTTCGAAGGATGCGTGTTCGATGGCCGCAGCCGCGGCCACGTCTTCGAGCCGCATGGGCCGCAGGGTCGCTGTGAGCGGCTCGGTACCGAGGGTCGTCACGTCTCGCATCCTACCGCGTCGGGCTACCGCCGGGTTCGAGCTGCATCTCCGAGGACGTGCGCCCGCCCCTCGGCGACCACGTAGAGGGAGCCCGTCACCACGATGAGGTCGTCTTCACGGGCGTGGTGGCGGGCTGTCTCGATGGCTCCGGCGACGCTCTCCTCCGCCACGGCCGCCGGGCCCAGGAAACCGATCTCCTGGATGAGCACGTACGGGTCCATCGCCCGCGGGTTGGCGAAACGGGTGCAGATGAGCAGATCGGCGATGCGCGAGAGCGCCTGGCCGATGCCGCGCACGTCTTTGTCGGCTGTGCACCCCACCACCACGAAGCAGCGTCGCCACGTGAAGTACTCCCGCAGGGCGCGCACCAAGGCCGCCGCGCTCTCCGCATTGTGCGCCCCGTCGGCGACGATGAGGGGCCGCTGCCCCATCACCTCGAGCCGTCCGGGGATACGTGCCCGGGCGATGCCCTCCGCGATGGCGGCAGGGGTGATCGGGACGCCCCTCGCAGCCAGCGCTTCGGCCGTCGCCACCGCCGTCATCGCGTTCTCGGCCTGGTGCCAGCCCAGAAGCGGTGTGCGCAGATGGTGCCGGCCGCCGGGCCCCTGCACGGTGAACGCCTGGCCCCAGGGGTGGTGTTCCCCCCGCTCCGCCCGATACGACGCGGCCACCTCCACGAGCTCCGCCCCCACCGCCTCGCACCGCTCCCGGACGACCTCGACGACTCCCGGTGACCGCTGTGGGGCGAGGATGCAGACGCACCCCGGTTTCACGATGCCGGATTTGTCCCGTGCGATGGCCTCGGGAGTCGGTCCCAGGATGTGCGTGTGCTCGAGCGAGACCGGACCGATGATTGCCGCCTCCACCCGCTCGAAGACGTTCGTCGCGTCCCATGTGCCGCCGATGCCCACTTCCACCACCTGCCACTCCGCGCCGGCCTCGCGCGCGAGCCAGAAGAAGAGCGCCGTGAGGATGCCGAAGGTGCTGACATTGCCCCCCGTGGCGGCCTGCTCGGCCTCGACCGCAGCCCGAATCGCCTCCAGCCCATGGGCGAAGACGTCCTCGTCGACGGGCAGGCCGTCGATGGCGATGCGCTCGGTGAAGGAGTGCAGGTGCGGGCTCGTGTACAGCGACGTCCGAAAGCCGGCCTCGCGGAGGATGGCATCGACCATCGTGCTGATGCTCCCCTTCCCCTTCGAACCGGTGACGTGGATGGTCCGCCGTCCCTCCTGCGGGTTTCCGAGGCGCGCCAGGAGCGACCGCATCGACTCGAGGCTCTGAGCAGGGCTGTTCGAGACCTGCACGCCCCGCTCCATATCGGTGAAGGACAGGATGTACCGCAGCGCCTCGTCGTAGTTCAAGGGCGGCTCCCGTTCGTCGGCCTACTCGTCGAATTCGACCGCGCGGCGCTCCCCGCCGATGCCGCGCATGAGCACCAAGCGCCGGGGGACGATGCAGTAGAGCGCGAAGCTGGCCGCGAAATCGGCCGCGGGGCGGTGCTTGGCGCGGAAGCCTTGGAGGAAGCGCTCGTATCGCGCGTCGGAGGGGGGCACGCGCTCGGCCCGGCCCTCGACCACGATCCGCGTGAAGCGTCGCCAGTCCTCGCGGATGACTTCGCGGTTGTCGATGAGGAAGGAAACCTCGGGGGTGGCGGCCAGGTTGCGCGCGTGCTGGGTGCCCGGCTGGCTTCCGAAGACGATGGTGCCGTCGTCTTCCATGTGGAAGAAGACGAACGTCACGTACGGCGTGCCGTCTTCGGCGTGCATGGTCGCGAGCGTGCCGCCCAGCTGCTCGCGGGCGAAGGCAGCCGCCTCGCGCAGGATGAGTGCTCGTTCCTCGGCAGCGGCTGCGGTTGCGCCCCCCTCGCTCATGGCTGCCGGGTCACCCCGCGGCCGAAGTCGCCGGCTCGAACCCCGGCACGAACTTCCGCCATTCGTGGCGGCCGACCAGGTACGGCAGGAACGCGTGGTAGAGCGACACCTTCGGTGGCGCCGGCTCCCGGAGCAGTCGCATGCGCGCCTCCTCCGGGGTGCGCCCCGCCTTCCGATGGTTGCAGGCTCGGCAGGCGCTCACCAGGTTCTCCCAGGTGTGTTCCCCGCCCCGGTGCCGTGGCACGACGTGGTCGAGGGTGAGGTCGCGCGTCACCTTGCCGCAGTACTGGCACTGCCAGCCGTCCCGCTCGAACACTTCGCGACGGGTCAGCCGCACCTTCGGCCGCGGTCGCCGGATGAAGTTCACCAGGCGGATGACCGAAGGGAGCGGAAACACCCGGGAGGCGGAGCGGATGACCTCGCGGCTCGCTTCCACGATCTCCGCCTTCCCCCGCAGCACGAGGACGATGGCGCGCCGCACGGGACACACGCTCAGCGGTTCGTAGTTCTGGTTCAGCACGAGCACCGCCTGGCCGGTCATGGCCGCCTCCCTGCGTACGCTCAGCCCGCCCCGTCGCCGCCCGCCTTCATGTTTGGCCTCATTGTATCCCGCCGAGCGCCGCCTGCACGTTAGCGCGCCACGTGGCCGCACCAAAGCCGCAGCGCCCGTCGGAGCTGGGCGAGCGCCTCGGCCTTCAACGTCCCTTCGCCCACGATGCACCGCTCGACGTGACGCTCCAGAACGAGGACCCCAGCCTGCTCGAGCCCCGAGCGCGCCGCCAGCAGCTGCGTGAGCACCTCTTCGCAGGCGCGGTCTTCCTCTAGCATCCGCCGCAGGCCCCGGATTTGGCCTTCGACGCGCGCCAGGCGGTCGAGCAGCTCCTTCCCGGCGGCGGCTTCGGCCGTCCCTGCGCAACCCTCCGTTGACATCGGATACCCCCTAGGGGTATGATGAGGTCATCCTAACACCCGCCGCGACCTTGTCAACGGCGGGAGTTGCCGAGGAGCTGTGCAATGGCCGAACCGCGCGATGTCACCGACGCCACCTTCGAGAGCGAAGTGCTGAAGAGCGACCTCCCCGCTCTGGTGGACTTCTGGGCGCCGTGGTGCGGCCCCTGCCGGATGATCGCCCCCATCGTCGCTGAGCTGAGCGCCGAGTACGCGGGCAAGGTGAACTTCTTCAAGCTCAACACCGACGAGAACCCCTCGACGCCGGCCAAGTACGGCATCCGCAGCATCCCGTCGCTGCTCATCTTCAAGAACGGCCAGCTCAAAGGCACCATCGTCGGCTTCCGGCCGAAGAGCGACCTGAAGAAGCGGCTCGACGAGGTGCTGGCATCCTGAAGCGGATGCTGCGGGACTCCTCTACGCCGCGGCGGGCAGGGTCGCCGCCGTCGCGGTCCCAAGCTCCCCTCGGGAGGGCGTCTCCATGACCCTCGAGTACGACGTCGCGATCGTCGGTGCCGGGGTGGCCGGGCTTACCGCCGCCATCTACAGCAGCCGCGCCCGCCGGCGGACCGTCGTCTTCGAGCGCGAGCTCGTCGGCGGCCAGATCGCTACCACCGACCGGGTCGAGAACTACCCCGGTTTCCCCGAAGGAATCGGTGGGCTGGAGCTCGCCCAGCGCTTCCAGCAACAGGCGGAGCGCTTCGGCGCCGAACTTCGCTACGAAAGTGTCGAAAGCATCGAACGTCTGCCCGATGGCCGATTCCGGCTCGTCACCACAGCCGGTGACTATCGCGCCGCGGCGGTGATCGTGACCGCCGGAGCCCAGCACCGGAAGCTCGGAGTTCCAGGCGAACAGGAATTCGCCGGCAAGGGTGTGAGCTACTGCGCGACCTGCGACGGCGCCTTCTTCCGCGACCAGGACGTCGTGGTGGTCGGCGGCGGCGATGCCGCCCTCGACGAGGGCATCTTCCTGACCCGCTTCGCACGCTCCGTCACCATCATCCATCGCCGGGCCCAGCTCCGCGCCTCGGCTGTGCTGCAGCAGCGGGCCTTCGCCAATGAGCGCATCCGTTTCCTTTTCGATACGGTCGTCACCGCCATCGAGGGCGGCGAGGTGGTCGAGCGGGTCCGGCTACGCAACGTGCGCACCGGCGAGGAGTCGGTCCTCCCTGCGGCGGGCGTGTTCATCTTCATCGGCCAGGTCCCCAACTCCCACCTGCTCGCCGGGCTCGTCGAGCTCGACGAAGGCGGCCACGCCAAGGTCGACCTCGAAATGCAAACCTCGGTTCCGGGGCTTTTCGTGGCGGGCGATGTGCGCTGGAAGGCGGCCCGCCAGCTGGTGAGCGCCGCCGGTGACGGTGCCACCGCGGCCATCGCTGCCGAGCGCTACTTGCAAGAGCATCTCGGACCGCCTCCGCTCGAGGGCTGAGCTTCGCCGGAGGCGTTTCCACCGCGCTCGGGATCCGCTACGCTTCCCGCATGCCGCTCTACGAGTATCAGTGCACGGCTTGCGGCGCGCGCACCGAAATCTTCGTTCGCCGTCCCACCGATGACGTCCGCGTGCCTCCGTGCCCCTCGGGTGCCGGCGAGGCGCACCGGATGGTTCGCGTGGTGAGTGTTTTCGCCCGACACCTGACGCTGAAAGACAAGATCGCCGAGGCCGAGGCGAAGTGGGGCAAGGAAGTCGATGCCGCCATGGGCCCGCCGCCCGATGTCGGCAAGTACGCCCGCCGCTACGAGCAGCTCGCCAAAGACCTTCCCCCGCGTCGCGAGTGACACCCCTGCCAGCTCCGGTGAGCGTATACTCGGCCCATGGCCCCGCGGCCTCGCCGCGCGGAGGTGCGACGTGTCCGAGACTGCTCAGTACCGCGCTGAACTCCTCGCCCGCCTGCGGAACGCTACCGACGATCTCGCCTGGGCCGTGCGGGGTGTAACCGAGGCCGGTGCCCGCTACAAGCCCTCTCCGGAGGAATGGAGCATCCACGAGCACCTCTCCCACGTTCGCGACATGGAGGAGCACGTCTACCTGCCCCTCCTCCGCTGGGCCACGGTCCCCGACATGCTCGAACCGAAGGAGTACTCGCGCCACGCCTGGCACCAACAGCGGTACCGCCCCGACGAGCCCCTTCGCAGCATCCTCGACGACCTCCTCCGCATGCGCGACGAGGAGCTGACGATTTTCCGGCAGCTCACCGACTACGACTGGACGCGCTACCGCACCGACACCCGCTGGGGACCGCTCACCTGCCAGTGGATTGCCGAGGTGATGTACCGCCACACGCTCGACCATCTCCAGTGCATCATGGGCCTGCTCCAGGACCTCCACCTCGCGGCGCTTGCGCCGGGGAGCGCCGTCGTCGGCGGCTACATCGGCGGCGAGGAGGGGCGTTGATCGTATGCGCCTGCGGAGCGTCCTCGCGATCCCTGCCGGTACCCCTGTGGGCCGTGAGCAGCTCGAATCATCCGCCGATGCCATCCTCCTCACCCTGGCCGACGCCCGTGTGCCCGTGGGGCGCCTCCGGCATCTGGCGCTCGAAGCGCTTCCGGCCATCGCCAGCGCCGGAAAGCTCGCGCTCGTCCGCGTGAACCATCCGCGCACCGGCCTCCTCCGGGACGACCTCGATGCTCTTACGGGGCCCCATCTCGACGCGGTTCTCGTCAATCACACGGTGGAGCCCCAGGACCTCCGCGATACCGCGGTGCTGCTGCGCGAGTTCGAGCTCGGGCGCGGGGTCGAGCCAGGCCGCGTGCGCGTCTTCCCGGTCATCGATACGGCTCGGGCCCTGCTGCGGGCCGCCGACATCCTCCAGGCGGTTGCCCGCTGCGCCGGCCTCGTCTTCGACCCCGCCGGCTATGCGTGGGACGTCGGCGCCCGCGAGGAGGAGCTGGGGCCGCGGCTCGCCTACGCCCGGGGCCAGGCGGTGGCCGCCGCTCGGGCCTTCGGGCTCCTGCCGCTCGTTGCCGCCAGCCCGTTCCAGCTCCGTTTCCTCGCCCAATCGGGCTTCGCGGGCGCTATCCTCACCGACCCGACGATGGTCTCCGTGGCGAACGAAGTCTTCGGCACCAACCAATTCGCCCGCCGCCGTGCCGAAGCCGAGCTCCAGGCGTACGAAGCCGCTCGCGCGGAGGGCGCCGCCGTGGCCCGCTACGGTGAACGCGTGATCGATGCCGAGGCTGCGCGCCGCCTCCGCCAGCGCCTCGAGAGTTAGGTTGCCTGTCCCTCCCCGGTCTTCGGCTCCCAGAGTCCGCAGGTGGTTTCGGTCTCGTCCAAGAACGGCCCCACGCAACGGAGCCCTTCCCGTGCGATGTGCATGCATCGATTCGTAAGGTCCCCCGACGATCCCTCGTCGAACGTGAGCCGGAGCCATCGGCAGCGGGCGGCGTACCGCGGTCCGTTCACGGCGTTCCTGCCAGTGTGCGCGCAGCCCACCCCGCTGCCGCCTCCTCCAGCAGCTCGCGGACGTGGGCCATCCTGAGGCTGGGGTCGGGTTCCAACACTGCGAGGTCGATGAGGGTGGCGTCGGCGGGCGCCGCGACGCCCTCGGCGAGGCTCGCGACGAAGATCGCTGTCGGCTTCCCTTTGCGCCGAGCCAGCGCGAGGACCTGCCCCGTCACCTTTCCCTGCAGCGACTGACCGTCGAACCGTCCCTCGCCCGTGACGACCACGTCGGCGCGGGTCAACCGCTCCTCTAGCGCGACCGCCTCCGCGACGAGGTCGAATCCGCTCGCGATGCGAGCTCCCAGGAAGGCGGCGAGCCCGGCTGCCAGGCCGCCGGCCGCTCCCCCGCCGGGCACGGCCGCCATATCGAACCCCAGCGAACGACGGACGGCCGCTGCCCAACGCGTCAGCGCCGCCTCCAGGAGGTCGACCTCGGCCGGGTCGGCGCCTTTCTGCGGCCCGTATACGGCCGTCGCGCCGTCCGGCCCAAGGAGCGGATTCCGGACGTCGACCGCCACAACCGCCTCGACGCCTGCCAGCGAGGCCGGCGGCTCCCAGTCGATGCGCGCGATGTCGGCCAACGCCGCGGCGCCCGGCGGGAGGGGACGCCCCGCGCTGTCCCACAGACGGGCTCCGAGCGCCCGCGCCATCCCTGCCCCGCCGTCGTTCGTTGCGCTCCCGCCGACGCCGATGACCAGGCGTCGCGGCCGGCCCTCGAGTGCCCGGGCGATGAGCTCCCCGACGCCGAAGGTATCCGCTCGGAGCGGGTCGCGTTCCTCCGGCCGCAGGAGGGCGAGCCCGTTCGCCTGCGCCGCCTCGATGACGGCCGTGCCATCTTCGAAGACGAGGAACTCGGCCTCCCTTGGTCTCCCCAGCGGGTCGTGGACGGTTGTCCGAAGGATGCGCCCGCCTCGGGCGGCGTGCAGAACCTCGAGGAACCCCGGCCCGCCGTCGGAGAGGGGGCACTCGTCGACTGCGGCGCCGGGCACGGCGCGCCGGATCCCCGCCGCGAGCGCCCGGGCCACCTCGGCGGCGGAGGCGCTGCCCTTGAACTCCTGCGGGGCTGCCAGCACTCTCACCATGCCTTCAGAATCCGAGCTGCCACAGCCGGTACGCGCCTAGCGCGAAGACGAGCAGGATGTAGACCCAGGCGGCGTTCCGGAGCCAGATGAGCATCCTCCTCGCTTCGCGGGAGCGGAAGACGAAGGCTGCCACCGCCAGCACGGTTGCCGAGGCCAGAACCAGGTCGAAGGCGAGGCTGCGCACGCCCGCAGCATGCGCAACCGGCAGGCTAGGAGTCCAGCGTGACGTCCCGCCGCCGGAACCGCCACCCCTCCGCCGTGCGGACGAGCTGGTCGCGATAGACGCCGGTCGCCATGATGCGCGGGCCTCCGTCCCCGAGGACGTACAGGGCCAGGTAGCAGCTCCCGCGCGCCTCGCTCCCGTCCCCCTCGATGACCAGGTTGTTCGTCCAGTGGCGGCCCTTCATCTGCCGGGAGAAGGCCTCCGCGAACGCGCGGAGGGCCTCCCTCCCGACGGTCTCGCCCCGCGCCGACGACGCGAAGACGCCGTCCGGGGTGAAGCAGCCGGCCCACGCGTCCGCGTCACCGAAATCGATGGCGTGGTTGTACCGGGCGTACAGCTGCTGAATGGCAAGCATGTCCTCGGCCGAAAGCGTCATGTCCGTACTCCTCCCAACGAGGGCTCGGGAGGCACTCTACCCGAAGCGGCCGCTGCTTGCCTGCCCACGCCTGCGCTACGATGACGTCGTGACGGGTGCGGGCATCCTCATCGCCGTATTCGCCCTTGCGGGGGCCCTGTTCGGCGCCTGCGGAGAGGGTGGCGTTCGTTACCCGATGGACCTGCCCGATGAGGCGCACGACCTCGAGGCGATGGCGCTCCGTGAGGAGGACATGCCCGAGGCCGGGCTTCGCCGGCAGTTCGCCGATTCCTTCGACAACGAGGAGTGGGCAGCTGCCTTCGAGAACATCGTCGGCGACCTCGATGCGGAACAGAAGCGCATCCAGCTCGAGAGCCAGGGGCGGATCCGCGGCTACGTCGCCGCCTTCGCCTGGGACGAGCCCATCCGACATCTGGGCAAAGTCCAGTCCATCGAGTCCACGAGCACCCTGTACCGCGATGCCGCGGCGGCTTCCCAGGCCATCCGGCGGAGTGCCTGTGGCCTCCTCATCTCCGACGCGGAGCCCCTCGAGCCGTTCGAGGTACCCCACCTGGCGGACGAGGCTACCGGCTTCTTCCGCTACCACGACGACGACACCCTCGGCGTCTACGTCGAAACGGTGGTCTGCTTCCGCACGGGGCGCCTGGTACATGCCGTCACCCAAGGCGGCCTCGATGGGACGCAGCGCATCGAACTCTCCGTGGATTTGGCGCGCAAGATGTTGGAGCGTGTGAACGCGGCCTTCGCCCGTGCGCGCCAGGGGGATGAGACCACGCCGTCGCCCGGTGGCGGCTAGCCCCGGCGGAAGGCGTATAGCACCCGGCCTTTGGCGCACAACGTTCCGCGCTCGTCGACGATCGCGACCTCGATGGCGGCGAGCTGGCGGCCCTTGCGCAGGACGGTGGCCTCGGCCCAAACGGCCTTCCCGAGGGCCGGGCGCAAGTAGGTGATGCCCAGCTCCGCCGTTCCGGCGGGACGGTCGCCTGGTTGGAGCATCGGGAAGAGCGCCTGGAGCATCGCGATGTCGACCAGCGCCGCCAGCACCCCGCCGTGGACCGAGCCCTCCACTCCGCCCGTCACGTTCGGACCGATGTCGAGACGAACGCGAGCGAACCCGGGTCGCCGCTCCTCGAGCTGAACCCCGAGGAACCGGTGGAGCGGCAGCGCCTCGAAGGCATCCCTGACCGGGTCGGGGGTCGCGGCCATCACCAGGGGGCAGGAGCCGGGCGTGGCGCGTCGGCCGGCGCGCTCCCGTAGTCGCCGAAGGGGCCATCGCGCCAATCGAGGGCCGCCTTCAGCCCCTTCTCCCTTGCGATCCGGCCGAATTCGCCCCCACCGGGGCGCACCCGGCTCAGCTCTTGGATGTCGCCGCCGACGGCAAGCGCGGTCCGGATCCCCATGATCTCGTAGGCTCGGTTGATCTGGCGCTTCGTCATCTGCAAGAGCGCGCTATCGATGTTCGCAATCCGTTCCGCGAACGCCTCCGTCGCCTCCGCGAGCTGGTCGATGGGGTAGGCCCGGTTCGCCCAGCCCAGTTCGACCGCCTCCTTCCCCGTGACGCTGTCGCCGGTGTACAGGAGCTCACGCACCTTCCGCTGATGCATGTGCCACGGATGGTAGAGGATGTCGACGCTGGTCATCGCCCGAACGGGCGGGTAGCCGATGATGGCGTCTTCGGCCACGAACATCAGGTCGCACATCGAGGCGAGCTCCGTGCCGCCGGCGAGGCAGTAGCCGTGCACCTGTGCGATGACCGGCTTCGCCAGCTCCCAGATGATCCAATAGCCGCTCAGGAGGTGCTGAGGCCACTGCCCCTGGCCGGGGTGGATGGGCCCGACGTTCGGCAGGCCGCTACGACGGTCGACATAATCTCTGTCGTCGGGCGTCTCGCTGATGCCGGACAGGTCGTAACCGGCCGAGAAAGCCCGCCCCGAGCCGCGGATGATGATCACCTTCACGTCTGGGTCGGCTTCGAAGTCCTTCAACGCGTCGAAGAGCTCCGCCCGCAAGTTGTGGCTCAAAGCGTTCATCTTCTCGGGGCGGTTCAACTGAACGATGCCGTGCCGTTGGCGCTTGATGGTGAGGATGTCACGGTACTCCTTCATGGCGCCGTCGATTCTACGCCCCTCGCGAACGTTCGCCAGGTGCTTCGCCCCTCCCGAAATTCATCGCCCGTTGGCACGCCCGGAACGTCCCGCCGCGGTCGGAGGTCGAGAATGGAGGCATATCGGTCGAGCTGCGCGACGGGCGCTCGTGTGTCGTTCGCCCCAACGAGCCCGAGGACTGGCGCGGGCTTCGGGCGCGGCGCCGCCTCCGCTTCTTCTCCGAGCTTCGGAACCTGCCCGAGGGCATGGCGCGCCGCGTTCCGGCCATCGACCGCGAGAACCAAGCCGCCTCCGTCGCGGTCGACCTCCAGCAGGAGGCGACCCGGGGCGTCGCCCGGTACGCGCGGGTGCGCGGCGACCCCGATGCGGCGGAGACCGCCGTCGTGGTCGAAGACGCGCACCAGGGGGTCGAGCTTGGAGGGGAGCTGCTCCTCCGTCTTGCTGGCCATACCTCCGCCGCAGTCCTGCGTCGGCTCGTGGGCAGCTTCCTCGGAGAGAACGACGCGATGCTGGCGCTCTTGCGGGCGCTCGGCTTCGCCGGCTGCGAGCGGCCCGGCCTCGACGCCATCGCATTCGAGCCGGACCTCCCGCGGCGGTCCGTTCAGCCTTCCCCCGCCAGCTGCAGCGCCAGATGGACGAGCGGCCGCACGGCTTGACCGGACGCTCCCTTCACGATCCACCCTCGGTCCTTCTCGGCCATATCCACCCCCGCGATATCGAGGTGGACCCAGGGCGTCCCCTCCACGAAGCGCTCGATGAACTTCGCGCCCGTGATGGTGCCCGCGTTGCGGCCCCCCGTGTTCTTGATGTCGGCCACGTCGCTCTTCAGCTGCTCCTCGTACTCCTTGAACATGGGCAGCCGCCAGGTGCGTTCGCCGGCGGCCTGCGCCGCAGCCTCGACCTTGCGTGCCAGTTCATCGTCGTTGGCGAGGAGCCCGTAGCACTGGTCGCCCAGCGCCACCGAGACCGCGCCGGTCAGCGTGGCGACGTCGACGATGCGGCGGGCACCGAGCTGCCGCGCCCAGCAGATGGCGTCGGCCAACACCAGACGGCCTTCGGCGTCGGTGTTGACGATCTCGATGGTCTTTCCATCGAGCGCCACCGCCACATCCCCCGGCTTTGTGGCGTGTCCGCCGGGCATGTTCTCGGTGCAGGGCGCGATGGCGAGGACATCGACCTTCACCTTCAACCGTGCGATCGCCCCGATGGCGGCGATCACCGCTGCCGCACCCGTCATGTCGGCCTTCATGGCCTCCATGTTCTGGGCGGGCTTCAAGCTGATCCCGCCCGTATCGAACGTGATCCCTTTCCCGATCAGTGCCAGGTCGTAGCCTTCGCCTCCTTTGCCGCGGTAGGCGAGCCGGATGACCTTCGGCGGCTCGTCGCTCCCTCGGGCCACGGCCAGGAAGGCGCCCATTCCCATCCGCTCGGCGTCAGCCCGCTCCAGGATCTCGCATTCGAGCCCGAGCTCGCGAGCGAGCTCCTGGGCTCGTTCGGCGATGACCGTGGGCGTGGCGTAGTTCGAAGGCTCGTTGGCGAGGTCGCGGGCGAAATTGGCTGCCTCGGCGAGGATCCGGCCCCGCTCCACGGCGGCCTGCATTTCGGGGACCTTGGCCGCGTCGTGTTCGACGATGATCAGCCGCTTGGGACCCTCGGCGTTCTCCTCCTTCGTCCCGGCACCCTTGCGCCGTGTGAACCGGTAGCCGCCCAGGAGCGCTCCCTCGGCGATGGCTTGGGCGCAGGCCGCCGGGGGAAGCCCGGCGATTCCCGCCCCATGGGCGATGGTTGCCACCGTCTCGATGCCCGGCCGGCGCAGGTAGCGCACCAGGTTCCCTGCCAGATTCCGCACGCTGTCGATGGTGAACTCGCTCGATTTCCCGAGCCCCGCGACGACCACCCTCGGCGCAGGGATGCGCCCGTGGGTGTAGAGGAGGACGAACTCGTTCGCCTTGCCGGTGAGGTCGCCCAGACGGATGGTCTCGCTAATCGCACCGCCGAGAGCGCGGTCCACCGCGCCGGTACCGCCTCCTGGCGTTTTCACCCCTTCGAACAGGTTCACGACCACGGCGTCGGCCGCGGCACGGGTGATATCGCCGGCTTCGACGCGAATCTCCACGGGCTCCTCCTACGGATGCGCTTCGGCGTGCAGTGTACGCAGGGCTGCCGGTCTCGGCATTGCCCCTAATTGCTCGACAGCTCCGCTGGGGACACCTCGACGGCTGCGAAGAGCTCCACCTGGAACTCCTCGAGGTGGGGAATCCATCGCTCCCAGGTACCGCGCGCGTAAGCGGCCTGGGGGCTTTCCAGCGCCGAGCGTACCGTCTCCGCGTCCTCGAACTGGTAGAGGGCGAGCATCGTCCCGCCCGGGGTGACCCCCCAGCGGATAGCGGCGATGCCGGGGATGCGCCGGACGTCGCGCAGGTGGACGGTTCGCACCCAGCGCAGGAACTCCTCGCGAACGGCATCCCGTGGCGCTGCTCGCACGAGGAAGAACGGCGCCGGCTGCCTCATCGCGCCTCCTGTGCCGCCAACCGTTCGACGAGCGCGAGGCTCGGCTCGGGCGGGTACCGCGTGTCGACGACGACCGTGGGCACGCGGAACGGCTCCGGTCGCTCTCGCATCTGCTCGAAGACGTCGACACCGGCCTCGGAGAAGCCTTCCCGTGGTGACGAAAGCCGACTGCGCACGACGCTCTCCGGGGCCGTGAGGCGGACAGCCACCAACCCTGCGCCGAGGCGCGCCGCTAGGGTGACGAAGCGCCGTCGGTCCCGCTCCGTGAGGTTCGTGGCGTCGAGGATGACCACCCGGCGGGCGGCGAGGGCCTCCTCGGCCAGCCGCTCCAGCTCGTCGAACACCCGTGCGCTCTCTTGGGGCGTGTAGTTCGGTGTGGGGAACATGGAGCGCCGTACGGCGTCGCTTTCAAGGTGGCGCGCGCGAAGCCGGGGGGCCAACGCCCGCGCGAAGGTCGTCTTGCCGCTCCCGGGCAGCCCCGAGAGCAGAACCAGCACGCCCCGCTGCGGCGGGCGCTCGTTGCCGTCAGGGGTGCCGTGTGGTAGCTTCAAGCCGAGAACACGATAGGACGAAGGAAGACAGAAGCGGAAGGTTGCTTACCAAAGAGCGCAAACAGGAGATCATCGCCCAATTTGCACGACACCCGGGCGACACTGGCTCGCCCGAGGTGCAGGTCGCGCTTCTCACCGAGCGCATCAAGTACCTCACCGAGCACCTCCGGCAACACAAGCACGATTACCACACGCGGCGCGGGTTGCTGAAGCTGGTCGGCGAGCGTCGCCGCCAGCTCCGCTACCTGAGCGAGCGGGACGTGAACCGGTACCGTGAGCTCATCGCCCGACTCGGCCTCCGCAGATAGCGGAGGCTTTTCGCATTCTGCGCACGCCGCTCCCGGACGCGGGGCACGAGGGAATCGGGTCGGCTCGGGGCCGTTGCGCGAGGCCAGCCGGCGGAGTCCACGTTTGCTGTGCGGGACAGTCACAACCCACGAAGGAATGAACCATGATCCGACGATACGAAGTTGAAGTGGGCGGAAAGCCCCTCATCATCGAGCACGGCCTCCTCGCCCACCAGGCGAATGGTGCCGTGACCGTCCGCCAGGGCGACACCGTTGTTCTCGTGACGGCCTGTATGGCCGAGGCTCGCGAGGGCATCGACTTCTTCCCCCTCACCGTCGACTACGAGGAGCGGCTGTACGCCGCCGGCCGCGTCCCCGGCTCCTTCCCCCGCCGCGAGACCCGGCCGAGCCCCGAGGCGATTCTCACCATGCGCCTCACCGACCGGCCCCTTCGCCCCCTCTTCCCCAAAGGGTTCCGGAACGAAGTCCAGATCATCGCCATGACGCTCTCGGCCGACCGGGAGCACCAGCCCGACACCCTGATCACGGTCGGTGCCAGTGCGGCTCTCACCATCAGCGATATCCCCTTCAACGGCCCCGTCAGCTCGGTCCGTGTCGCCCTCGTCGACGGCGAGTACATCATCAACCCCACCTTCCAGCAGGCCGATGCCGGCATCCTCGATATCGTCGTCGCCGGCACCGACGAAGCGGTCGTGATGGTGGAGGCCGGGGCGAAGGAGTGCAGCGAGGAGCAGGTTCTCGAGGCGATCGAGCGCGCCATGGAGGCGAACCGGGCCATCAACGCCATCCAGCGCCAGATGCAGGCTGAGCTCGGCGTCCCCAAGAAGCCCTACACCCCCGCGAAGGAGCCGGAAGAGGCCATCGCCGCCATCGCCGAGTACCTGAAGGACCGGATGGATGAGGTGATGGCGACGGCGACGAGCGAGCGAAGCGATGCCAACAAGGCCCTCCGTGCCGAGCTCCTCGAGGTCTTCGGCGACCGCTTCACCCCGGTGGAAATCGCGGAGGGACTCTGGAACGTGATCAAGCGGGAGATGCGGCGCCGCATCCTCGAAGAGAACCGGCGCGCCGATGGGCGCGGCCTCAAGGACATCCGTCCGCTCGACATCAAGGTGGGCATCCTTCCCCGCACCCACGGCAGCGGCCTCTTCCAGCGAGGCCAGACGCAGGTTCTCACCATCGCCACCCTCGCGAATCTGGGCATGGCCCAGAAGCTCGATACGCTGTCGCCCGATGAGTCGAAGCGGTTCATGCACCACTACAACTTCCCGCCCTTCTCGGTCGGGGAGGTTCGGCCCCTCCGGGGCGCGGGGCGCCGTGAGATCGGGCACGGCGCCCTCGCCGAGCGCGCACTCGAGCCGGTGATCCCGTCCGAGGAGGAGTTCCCCTACGTCCTTCGCCTCGTGAGCGAGACCCTTTCCTCCAACGGCTCCACCTCCATGGCGAGCGTCTGCGGTTCCACCCTGGCCCTCATGGACGCGGGCGTGCCCATCAAGGCGCCGGTCGCGGGCATCGCCATGGGCCTCGTCATGGGGGAAAACGGTGAGTACCGCATCCTCACCGACATCGCCGGTCAGGAAGACTTCATGGGCGATATGGACTTCAAGGTGGCCGGCACACGCAAGGGGATCACCGCTCTCCAGATGGACATCAAGGTGAGCGGTGTCTCCCGGGAGCTGCTCCGCGAGGCGCTCGAACAGGCTCGGGAGGCGCGCCTCTACATCCTCGACCGGATGCTCGAGGTGATCCCGGCCCCACGAGCGGAGCTATCGCCCTACGCCCCGAAGATGTACCGCCTCACCATCAACCCCGACCTCATCGGGCTCCTCATCGGCCCCGGCGGCAAAACCGTTCGCCGAATCCAGGAGCAGTCGGGCGGGACCACCATCGACATCGAGGAAGATGGCACGGTGTACGTCTCGGGCACCGACCAGGAGTCCATCGCCAAGGCCGTGCAGATGATCGAGGCCCTGACGAAGGAGGTGAAAGTCGGCGAGATCTACACCGGCAAGGTGACGCGCCTCCTCAATTTCGGCGCCTTCGTCGAAATCCTGCCGGGGAAGGAGGCGCTCGTTCACATCGCCGACCTCGCGCCGGAACGGCCGCAGCGGGTGGAGGACGTGGTCAAACCCGGCGACGAGGTCACCGTCATCGTCACCGAGATCGATGCCCTCGGCCGCATCAACGCCTCGCGGAAGGCGTTGATGGGCCCAGGGACGCGCGAAGAGGCCCAGGAGGCGGCCCGCGCCGCGGCGGCCGCCCGTGCCGAGGCCGGCGGCGAACGCCGCGGCGGCCCCGGGCGCGGCGGGCGCGGCGGCGGGCGCGGCCCCGACCGCCCCCGCGGGGGCGGTGGCGGAGGGGGCCAG
>Ga0197143_1000555_pt1 | contig 39092 bp, 41 predicted proteins | sample GBS70_MetaG_FD_148603 | JGI IMG/M metagenome (GOLD analysis project Ga0197143, IMG submission 148603) | Sediment microbial communities from Great Boiling Springs, Gerlach, Nevada, United States - GBS 70_MetaG | ecosystem: Environmental > Aquatic > Thermal springs > Hot (42-90C) > Sediment... | reverse complement strand
TATGGTGTATTTCCCTATATCCAGCACCAGTCTTACCTCTGGATCCAAGTATTCAAGCATCAAACTGTTTAGCTTTTCCAACTCCACCATCAAAAAGAATTATAAGCTTTCTACTTGCAAATTAGATTAAAATTTTCCTTAATGGACGGGAAAATTTACCTTACGCCATCCCTTAACTACCTTCAGGATTACACCAAAGACAAGAAAAAACTGGCTCAAGAATTTGAAAGCATGTTGATTAAAGAGCTACTAAAGGAAGGGTTCAAACCTCTAATTAAGGGGAAAGGTTTTCAACATCAGATGTATTATGACCTATTCTTGGAAAACTTAAGCAGACACTTAGCCCAAAGCGGTGGGATAGGTATGGCAAAGCTCATACTAAGTAGTATAAAGGACGATAAATCTTAGAGTTTTACTTATCAGAAATGCTCAGAAATTTAGTGAGACCTTCAAAGATCTTTTCCGCATCCACCTTGTACTCGTTTCTTTCCAAACTGGACCTTATTTCAGAGACCTTCTTTTCCAATTCGGACAGGTCCCTTTTCTCTCTATTCCTTGCTACCTCAGACAGCTCAACCCTAACCCCTTCTGCCTGAGCTTCTTTTGTCCTTTCTTGCACTAAAGACTTTTCCCTGGTCGCCTTCTCTTGGTTTAGGACCCCGTCTATAAATTTTTGCAAATCTACTCTGTTAATCATGGCTTTTAATATATTATCGTATTTTTTGTCCGAATTTTAAGCAATAGGTATGGAGAACTTAGAGAAGGCTAAAAAGTTTATAGAAGAGCTCAAGCAGAACAACCACCTTAAGCTTAGAAGGAGTTTTGGAGTTGGTTTGTATCTTTTTAACCTTCTGAAGGACAAACTTTCTCAGGCTCACCTGGAGCTTTTAAAGAGGTTTGACGCCATGCCCCTTCCTAAAAAGATAGCTATACTGGATCAAATAGAGCAAGCTCTGAAGGAAGAGGATGCTGAGCTCCAAGTAAACTTTGACCACTATCCCAAAAAGCCCTTAGAGAAGTTCTTCGTAGATATAGACATGCTAAAAGCATTGGATCCGAAAGAAAAAAAACTTTTAAAGTCTTTGGGCATAAAAGACCTCTTTTCTGCCTTTTGGTTTGTTCCAGTAAGGTATGAAGACAGAAGGTTAAATACCTGCATAAAGACTGCCATTCCGGGCAAAGCTGTAGCCCTAAAGGTAAAGGTAGTTGATGCTAATTACGACCCTTTGGAAAACTTTCCCCTAACTGTCAGGTGCGAGGATGGGACGGGCTATTTGACCTTGAAGTATAAGTTTAAAAACAGGGCGGTTTTGCTTAGGTTCAAAAAGGGAATGGAGCTGATAGTTGTTGGAAAGCTTATGGAGTATAAACAGGAAAAATACATGGTGCATCCGGAGATAATAAAGGAAGAAGAAGCTGGAAGGATACTCCCATTTTACAACATAAGGACAAAAGATTCTCAGAGCCTTTCTGCAAAAACAAGACACAGAAAAGTCAGACAGGCTATGCAAAAGCTTTCGGAATACATAAAGTATCTGCCAGAGTATTTGCCCAAGGAGCTTTTGGAAAAACACAAATTGCCAAAGCTGCCAGAGAGTCTCTACTTTTTACACAACCCAAGCCAGTTTAGCGATAGGTTAAATACCTTTGACACGCCAGCGCACCACAGACTTATCTACGAAGACCTTCTCCTTTTCCATTTAGCACTTCAGATAAAGAAGTTAGAGATAAAATCCCTAAGGGCTGTAAAGCTTAACTTTCCAGAAGAGGTTTTGAAGGAGTTTTTAAACGCCTTGCCCTTCAAACTAACTCAGGCTCAGGCAAAAGTGCTTGAGGAAATAATAAGGGATGTAAAGAAAGAAAGGCCTATGAACAGGTTACTTCAGGGAGATGTGGGCAGTGGTAAAACGGTAGTTGCTATGGCTGTGTGCTACATGTTCTTCAAAGAGGGTCACCAGTCTGCGGTGATGGTTCCTACGGAGATCCTGGCTTATCAGCATTACGAAAACTTCAAGAAACTTTTGGAGCCTCTTGGTGTTAAAGTAGGTCTCCTTACTTCTTCTGTAAGCCCTTCACAGAAGAGGAGCTTACTGCGTCATATAAGGGAAGGGAACATACACGTTGTTATAGGCACCCATGCCCTAATACAGGAAAAGGTGGAATTTAAAAGCTTAGCCTTTGCATTGGTAGATGAACAGCACAGGTTTGGAGTTATGCAGAGAAAACTACTTCTTGAAAAATCAAAAAATTTATTCCCGCACTTTTTGGTAATGTCTGCCACGCCCATACCAAGAACCTTAGCCCTCTCACTTTATGGAGACTTAGACATATCTATCATAGACCAGATGCCCTACGGCAGAAAGCCTGTTATAACCAGACTGTTTTTTGAATCTGAGTTTGAAAAGGTTGTAAAGGCGGTAAAGGCAGAAATTGAAAAAGGCAACAAAGCTTACGTTATCTACCCACTCATAGACCCTTCGGAAAAGCTGGAGCTAAAGTCTGCAGTGGAGGAGCACAAAAAATGGCTTTCTCTTTTTCCAGGAAGAAAGGTGCTTTTACTTCATGGTAGGCTAAAGGACGAAGAGAAGAAAAAGGTAATGGAAGAGTTCAAGAGCAATGGAGATATACTGGTCTCCACTACGGTAGTAGAGGTGGGTGTGGATGTGCCAAATGCCACTGTTATGGTAGTGGAATCCGCTCACAGGTTTGGACTTTCTCAGTTACACCAGCTGAGGGGTAGGGTAGGCAGGTCCGATCTGCAGTCTTATTGCCTTTTAGTAGTTCCAGACAGCATACGCTACGACCAGGAGAGTTTGAAAAGGTTAAAGGTTTTGGTGCAAACCAACGATGGATTTAAAATAGCGGAAGAGGACCTAAAGCTAAGAGGACCAGGGGAGCTACTTGGTGAGTCCCAATCGGGATACTTTGGCTTTTTGGTTGCAGACATTCAAAGGGAAAGGGATAGACGCTTTCTTGAACTTTGCAGACAAGATGCAGAAGAGATACTGAGGAAGGAACCTGAACTAAAAGAACACGAGGACCTAAAAAAGGTATTGCTTTATAGATACGCTGACAGAATAGACCTTTCTTACATAGCCTGAATGTTTATGCCTGACGCGCAGGATCCAAACCTTAGTCCAAAATACAGGTTATAGATCTTTGTTTTGTAGTAATAAATTCTTACCTCATAACTGCCACTCTCTTTTAGTTGCAAAGTCAATGAAGACTGGTCATAGACCCCCCAAAGCTTTCCGTCCTTGAAGACTTTTATTAAAGTTTGCTTTCTTTTAGTGCTTACGCTCAAGGTCCCTTCCTTAAGGTTAATACTACTGGGAGGATAAAGACCAGGAGGGCTATAAACTATCAGATTTACATCCCCATCTACCACTGGAATAAAGCTCTCCATGTTCTCACAGCTTGGATAGGCAAGGTTCCACCTTTTTCCCAAAATGAAGGAGTAGTTTGGAAATTCACCTACGGGGGTAGAGATGAGGGCAGGCATATTGGAAAGTATGGGTTTGCATGCTTTTGGATTTAGCAGACCGTAATAATCGCCTGGGACACCAAAGGTGAGTTTTTTGGGGAGATACTCAAAGAGAACGTAAAGGAAAAGCTTAAAAAAACCGATATCTTTGTATCCATATCCCTCAGGGATTTTCCACCACCTTATACGTTCAGAGTAAGTTATAGAATGACCCAATGAGTAGGATAGGGATCTTTCCTCTAATTGCCTTTCTAGGCGACGGGGCTGGCCTATTCCTCCATCCAGCGCAGTTTTTACTCCAAGAACTACCTTGCAGGGTTTTTCGTAGGGCGATGGCACAGGTTTGTAAGGAGAGTAGTTTATTTGATAAAAGTATGAGATAGGAGTTAGATGGTAGTAAAGAAAACCTAAAATATAGACAGAAAGCAGAACTCTAATAACTCCGAAACATGCTCTCCTCCTTTATATTACCGTTGTAGCCTCTGAGCTTGTATATGTGAAAATCCCTTATCTTTTCTCCTCTCCAGTATATGGGCAAAACCCTATGCTCTATTATACCACTAAAGCCCTTTAGCACCCTCTGGTCTATGGGAAGGTAGCTAACGTATATACCGTCTTTTCCTAAGTAATTTTTCATTCCATCCCGCCAAAGGTCATACTGGTTCATCCGCCTTCCTAAGTTTAAGCAATAGGTCCTTGGATTTCCCTTCACGTAAAAGGCAAGCTCTGCGGATATCTGATATAAGGGACTTATAACTATCTCATCCCCTCTGTAAATCTTGCTAACTTCCCTGCCTAAGGCTTCCCATCCTATACCTACCTTTGCTGGGTCCTTCTGCGGTGGTATAAGCTTGCTCAGTCCTATCTTGTCAAGGATGGGGCTAAAGTGCAGTAGGATAAAAAGGCAAAAGCTAAGAAGGTACGTGGGATATAAAAACTTGCTTTTGGAAAGATAGTAGCTGGCTATCAAAAAGCCCGAAAAGTAAGCAAAACCAGACCAGTTTGTCTCCACATGCTTTTTAATGGACATCGCAAAAAAGAAAAGAAAGATAGGCAGAGAAGTTAGGGTTAAAAAGCTCAAAGCTTTGTCCTTCCAGCCGAAAAGCCAACCCTTCAATATAAAAAAGAAGGGTATTACAGAAACCAAAAGAAGCTGGCCACCCAAGAACTCTAAAAGGCTGTTTAGATTTACTATTGATGAGTTCTTGGTAGCAAGCGTAGAAACGTGCTTGAAAGAGACAAAGTGGTGCTTGTAATTCCAATAAAGAACGGGCAAACTCATCAAAAAGGCCACTGCAAGGCTAAGGTAAGGCTTTACTTCTTTTAGGACTTGCCTTTTGTAGAAAAATACATAAAGAAGGGCCAAAGGAAGTAAAAAGACTGCGGAGTATTTGCTCAAAAAGGCCAATCCTGCAAAAAAGCCAAGTAAGAACCAGTAAATGGTTTTTTCGTACTCAAGGGAAAGCCAAAGGGCAATCAAGCTAAGAGACCAAAAGAATAAGAATGGTGCGTCCGTGGTCATCAGGATGGAGTTTATAGAAAAGCCAACCGATATCTGGGGAAGCGTGGCAGATATTGTGGCCACTTTCTCGTTGAAGAACTTTTTAGAAAAAAGGTAGGTAAGAATGGACAATAAAAAGGAAAAAGATATGGGAACTATCCTGACCGCCAGCTCTGTATATCCAAGGATGGAAGAGCTAAGGTAGTTTAGATATGCTACCATGGGAGGTTTGGAGTAGTAGCTAAGATCCAGATGCCTTGACCAATCCCAATACTGGGCTTCCTCTGGCGTCAGGTCAAGGGGATAATAAAGAACGTAAAACACGCGAAAGATCAAGAGAACAAAGTTAAACAGAAGAACAAACTTCATCTCCTAAAGCCAAGCTCTGAACCTTCCAAGAGCCTTTTTATGTTATCCCTGTGCTTGTATACGATTAGCAGAGTTATAAAAAAAACCATAAAAATAAGCTTAAAGTTCAACATTATCAATGAAAGGATAAAGGCAAAACCTGTAGCACCTAAGGACGCCAAGGAGACGTATCCTTTTAACTTAAACAACAAAAACCAAACTAAGAGGGAAAATAAAGCTATAGTTGGTGAGATGCCGAACAATACACCGAAGGCAGTGGCCACACCCTTGCCTCCCCTGAATTTGTGGAAAAAGGGATACAGATGTCCAAGGAAAGAGGCCAGGCCTACAAAGCCAGTAGTCCAGCTTTCAAGACCAAAGTAAATCCTGGACAGGATCACCGGAAAAAGTCCTTTTAGAAAGTCAAGAAAGAACACGAGCACGCCGTATTTCTTCCCTAAAGCCCTACTTACGTTTGTAGCACCTACGTTCCCGCTACCTACGGACCTAAGGTCTAGGCCCTTTTTCTTTGCTATAAGCTCCCCAAAAAGGACAGACCCAAGCAGATAAGCAAACAGTATAAGCAGTATGCTATCCATTGCTTTTATTACTTTAACACCTTTTTGGTCTTCAAGTAGAATATGTAAAGGTCAAGCTCTGCTATGCTAATACCCAACTTCTCCCCTACTTCCTTCAATGCCTTTTCCGCCTGAAGGTATATCTTTCTGGTCATAGTTTTGTAGTCCGGGATCAGCCCTTTTTCCTTCAAAAACCTGAATATGTGTCTATCCACTATGGACAGGTTATCGTAGCCTATGTTTCTTAGAAAATGGGAAGCTTCTTTCATCCCAAAACCTTCCACTTTATACTTTGAACAAGTATCGCTTAGCAGGTCCCTAAGGTTAGAAGGGTCCCCACCGCCCTTTAAAAGCTCCAAGGTTTTGTCAAAGCTATCCCTTGCCTTTACTATCCTTTCTGCCCTCTGTCTTGCAAAGCGGTGTCCTATGGAAGAGAGCACCTCTGTTAGCTCCTCTAAACTCATTTTTTTAAAGCCTTCCATGCCTATCTGTTTTTGAGCTTTTATGCCAAGGACTGCTGAGGAGTTGGCGGTTAGTATGCAAAAGCAAAGCTCCGAAAAGAGGTCCGCTTCATACTGTATGTCCAAAAAGGGCCTAAAGTCAAAGGTGGTTTTTCCAGAAGCTCCAAGTTTCTTAAACTCCTCCAGTCGCCTTTTTACAAAAGGCCCTACCTTTTCCTTTGCCAAAAGGACTTCTTCAAACATTGCTAACCTCCCTGATTAACTCCATAGCTCCCTTTATAGTTTGGCTATTTACAATGCCCATTAGCCTTGCAATTTCCTCCAGTCTATCCTCTTCTAATTCTTTTATAAACACCTTGCTCCCTTCTCTGTAGGTTTTAAAGTGCTTGTCCGCAGCTGAAGCTAAGGCGGGAGAGTGAGTTATGACAATGACTTGCATCTTGGATGAGAGTCTTTTTAAGAACTTGGCCACTTTTACAGAGATCTGTCCACTTACACCCACGTCTATCTCATCCAACAGGTAAGTTTCTGCCACTGGCGATAGTAAAAAAAGGCTTAAGGCTATTCTTGATATCTCACCCCCAGAGGCTACCTGTGCTAAGTCCTTAAGCTCTCCACCGTAAGAAGAAAAGACAAACCTTATGTCTTCAAATCCAAATCTACCCTCCTGCTTTTCAAAGAACACATCAAAGAGCGCTCCCTCCAACCCCAAATCTTTCAGGTGTTCCAATACAAGATCTACAAACCTTTCTTTACCCTGCCTCCTTTTCTTGCTCAGCTCTTCTCCCAAGGATCTCAGTTCACGCTGTAAGCTTTCTCTCAGACTTTGCAAGCTCTCCAGATCTGCTTCAATACTTCTTAGTCTTTCCAACTCTTCTCTGAGCTCCTGGGCGATCTTGAGAACCTCGCCGTATTTCCTTCCATATTTTCTTTCCAACCTCTGGACTAAGAATATCCTCTCGTTGAGTTGGTTTATGTAATCTGGGTCTAAGTTTTCGTATATATCCGAAAGGCGTCTTCTTATGTTAAAGAGTTCCTCTTGCATTCTAAGAACACCCTGTTTTTCCTGTTCTAACCCAAGTTCTCCAAACAATTTTGCAAGGTTTTTAATAGATGGAATAAGCAAACTGTCTATGTGATCTATGCCTTCTGAAGAAAGTTTATTTTTCTTCTCTACTTCTGCGTATCTTTCTACGGTTTTGTAGGCATCAATATACTCTTCTTCAGACCATCCAACCTTCTCAATCTCTTTTAGCTCTTCTTCTATTACCCTGATCCTTATTTCTCTTTCTAAACCCAAAAGGTAGTCTATCTTTTTGCTCACCTCCTCCAGCTTTTGGTATAGCTCTTCAAAGCTCTTTCTTGTAGAGTAGCATCCTACTGTTTTGTCAAACACATCCCTTTGAAAGTCCTTCCTTAGGATCTTTAGCCTATCGTCTTGTCCTTGAAAGATTAAGGCTTTGGAGATAATCTCTTTGACTGTTTTCTGCGTGCTTCCCATTCCGTTCAGATAAAACCTGCTCCTGCGATTCTTTATCTCCCTTCTTAGCACATACTCCTCACCATCTATGGATAGTTCCAGCTCTACCGCAGTCCCTTCTGGATAATCTCCCTGCTGTCCTAAAAGGAACAGGAGGGTGGATACTGTCATAGACTTGCCCGTTCCCGTTTCTCCAGTTATCACGTTAAGGCCTGGGTCAAAGTTTAGCTCCTGCTCCTCTATAAGAAAAAACCTCTCTATGCTGAGCCTGATTAACATCAGAATGATAAAATTAAATCCATGCACATAAAAGGAAAGCCTATTAGCCTGGTCATACCAGAAGAGAGGATAAAAGAGAGAGTGAGAACTTTGGCAAAGCAAATAGAAGAGGATATGGGACAGGGCTTTATCGTAGTGTCTTTGCTGAAAGGCTCTTTTGTTTTTACCGCAGACCTTATAAGGGAATTTTCCGTCCCCATAAAGGTGGATTTCATGTGGGTGTCAAGCTACGGTTCCTCGCTGGAATCCTCTGGAAGCGTGAGGATAATTCAGGATATTACCATGGATATACAGGGGAAGAAGGTCTTATTAGTGGATGATATACTTGACACGGGCTGGACCCTAAAGGAAGTAGTGGAGTTTATAAAAAGGAAAAACCCATCGGTGCTAAAGGTGTGCGTGCTTTTGGACAAAAAGGAAAGGAGAAGGGTAGATATTAAGGTAGATTACGTAGGTTTTGAAGTTCCAGACAAATTCTTGGTGGGCTATGGTTTAGATTGGGACGAAGAGGGAAGAGGTTTGAGGGGCATTTATGCGGTGGATTAAAGGCATCTTAAGAGTAAAAGACTGGGAGAAAAAGAAGAAGGCAAAGGAAATAGAGGAAATTGACAGGCAGATCAGTGCCCTTGAAGCTGAGATCAAAGCCATTGAGATAAAGATGGATGAGTTGAACCAGAGTATAAAAACTGATTTTTCCTTTGAAAAGCTTGTAGAGTTTAGGGGTTTGTTGGAGAAAAAGAAGAATTTGGAGAAAGATTTGACCATACTCAATCAGCAAAAAGCTCGCAAGCAAGAAGAGCTAAAGTCTATATATAGAGAAATAAAGGGTGTGGAGGTAGTAAAGCATAGGTTAGAGTATGAATTGCGCCGAAAAGAAAGCTCTGTTGAAATGCTCAGATCAAACTTTTTCCATCTGATAAAAAAATTCCTAATCTTTCTACTTTTAATTCCTACTCTTACAGTTGGGCAGAGTGCGATCCAGAAAAAGATAAAAGAACGGAAGGAAAGCAAAGTGGAGAATGAGCTAAAGCTGGTGACCAAAGAGTTGGAAGAGAAGTTGAGGAAATTAGAGCAGGAAAGAAAGAAACTGGAGGAGCTAAGGCAAGTTGAACCTAAGAAGGAAGAGATGCCTCCAGATTTCCAAAAGCTGGTGGCCATATTCAACAGGGCAGATTCTGATGAGGCTGGAGCTATAATGAACAACATGAACCCCAATTTGGCCGCCGAGATCCTTCTCAGACTGAGAGAACAACAGGCTGCCGCTATACTTTCTGCTATGGACCCTCAAAAAGCTGCGGAAGTATCTCAAATAATGGCAAACAAAAAGGGAAAAATAAAAAAAGCCCCGTAAAGGGGCTTTGTTCTTTAGTCAAGCTCGGGCATTTCTGGTGAAGTTGGGGCTTTTTCTTTCTTATCCTCTGGTATTTCGGCAACCAAAGCCTCCGCAGTTAGCATAACGCTTGCGGCAGATGCAGCGTTTATAAGAGCGGTCCTTACCACCTTTGTTGGGTCTATAATTCCTGCCTCCACCATATCTTTGTATTCTCCAACTGCTGCGTCAAATCCGTAATTCTTACCCTTTTCTTTGCCTAAAGCAATAACCTTCTCTAATACGACGTACCCTTCAAATCCAGCATTCCCTGCTATTTGCCTAAGAGGAACTCTGCAAGCTCTCTTTACAATATCCATTCCTATTTGCTGATCAGGGTTCTCCAACTGTATGTTTTCCAACGCTTCTGAACCTCTCACCAGAGCCACACCACCACCTGGCACTATTCCCTCTTCTACCGCTGCCTTTGTGGCGTGAACTGCGTCTTCAACCCTCGCTTTTTTCTCCTTCATTTCCGCCTCTGTGGCAGCACCTACCCTTATTATGGCTACTCCACCAGCTAACTTGGCAAGCCTTTCTTGAAGCTTTTCCCTATCGTAGTCCGATGTGGTTTCCACTATCTGCTTTCTTATCTGTTCTATTCTGGCGTTAATAGCTTCTTTGGAACCTTTACCACCTATTATGGTAGTATTGTCCTTATCCACTACCACTTTGTCTGCCCTTCCGAGCATATCAAGAGTTACGCTTTCAAGCTTAATACCGAGCTCTTCAGTTATGGCAGTTCCACCCGTGAGTATGGCTATATCTTGCAGGTAGTCCTTCCTTCTTTGTCCAAAACCTGGAGCTTTAACTGCGCATGCCCTTATCACTCCCTTAATGTGATTTACCACTAAGGTAGCTAAGGCTTCTGCTTCTACATCCTCCGCTATTATGAGTATGGGCTTTCCAGCCCTTACCACTTGCTCAAGAACTGGTAGTAGATCTTTTACGTTGGAGATCTTCTTTTCGTAGATAAGTATGAAAGGATCTTCTAACACCGCTTCCATTTTATCCGGGTTGGTTATGAAGTACGGAGAGAGATATCCTCTATCAAACTGCATTCCTTGGACTGTTTCCAAGGTTGTTTCCGCAGTTTTTGATTCTTCTACGGTTATAACACCTTCTTTCCCAACCGCCTCCATTGCATCAGCTATTATCTTACCTATGGCTGGATCATTGTTAGCAGATACTGTGGCAACCTGTTCTATTTCTCTCCTACCCGACACTGGTATGGACATTTTCTTTATCTCTTCAACTACCACTTCCACCGCCTTGTCAATACCCCTCTTTATGTCCATTGGATTTGCTCCAGAGGCTATGGCTTTTAGACCTTCTGTAAATATTGCCTGTGCCAAAACAGTAGCGGTGGTTGTTCCGTCTCCCGCCACATCAGAGGTCTTGGAGGCTACCTCCTTTACAAGCTGAGCACCCATATTTTCATAAGGATCTTTCAGCTCTATTTCTTTGGCTACTGTTACACCGTCTTTGGTAACTAAGGGGCTTCCCCACTTTTTCTCTATGATGACCTCTCTTCCCTTAGGCCCAAGGGTAACTTTCACTGCATTGGCAAGCCTATCAACTCCAGCCTTTAGTTTAGCTCTTGCTTCTTCTCCGTAAACAACCCTCTTTGCTGCCATGGTTTCACCTCCTTAAAGAGTTTTTATTCAATAATGGCGAGGACTTCGTCCTCAGACATGATTAAATATTTTTCTCCGTCCAGTTCCACTTCTGTTCCAGCGTATTTGTTAAAGATTACCCTATCTCCCACCTTTACCTTGGGGGATACTACTTGACCGTTGTTCAAAAGCTTACCCTCTCCCACTGCCACTACTTCACCAATTTGAGGTTTTTCTTTGGCGGTATCTGGGATTATTATCCCAGAGGCAGTTCTCTGCTCTTGTTCTTCCTGACGCTTAACCACTATTTTGTCGTATAGTGGTCTTAACTTAGCCATGCCTACCACCTCCTTTTGAAGTTTCTTAAAAAATTATATTAACAATTCCCCCTTTTGTCAAGAGATGTTGCTAAAAAATTTAGTATAAATCACTCATATTTTATGCTATTGATACATATAGCTTAAAAAGTGTTATACTTTTAATCCAAATTATGGCCAACTATATAACCTTTTTCAGATTCCTCCTTACCTTCCTGGCGGTTTATGCAGTCCTAAATGAGTATAGCACATTAGCCTTACTTACCATTTTGATAGGGGCAGTGAGCGACTGGCTGGATGGGGATATTGCCAGAAGAAAGAAAGAGGTTAGCAAGCTTGGTATTTTGCTTGACCCTTTTGTGGATAAGGTCTTTGTTCTGTCCTGTCTTTCTGCTTACTTATACCTTCAGAAAATTTCCCCATACGCCTTTGTGCTTTTGCTCATAAGAGAGTTATACATATCCTTTTTGAGGAGCCTTTCTGTGGAAAGAGGCTACTCCATGCCAGCGTCTTACTTAGGAAAGGCAAAGACTGTAATAGAGTTTTTAGCCTTAGTTTTTCTCGCACTCGCAAGTCCGTTGAGCGAACTTTCCCTTTGGCTTGCAGTATTCCTTGCCTACGTTTCTGCCTTGGATTATACCTCAAAGTTCCTTAGACTCTGACTCCTTTATCTCTATTAGCACGTGAGCTTTATTTATCATAGGCGACTTTTCCCCTCTTCCACAGACAGCTACCACTAGACCCCTCCTTATAAGCCTGTTCTCCAATTTTTCCGCTACTTTTCTATCTTTTACTGTTAGTTTTCTCATAGCTTTACCTCCCAACGCTTAGTATTAAACCTTTACTTTCGTATGCTTTTGAAAGGGATTTAAAGGTCAATTCCCAACTAAAGTTTTCTTTAACCTTTTTGTGCAAATAATCCCTAAGGTAGTTATCATGCCTTATAAGCTTGGATGCTTTGTAAATACTTTCTGTTAAGGTTTCTACGTCTTCCTTAGGTGCCAGTATGTCTTTCAGTATTTGGGTCTCCAAGTCTAAGTCAAAGGCGCAGACGGGTAATCCGCTTGACTGAGCTTCCAAAAAGGCTAAACTAAAGGTTTCAAACATGCTTGCGCTTACGAATATATCTCCGCTTGCATAGACCTTAGCCAACTGCTCTTTGGAATTTATGTAAGGCATGTAGGTCAGACTTGAAAGCTTTCTCTGATGTGCTTTCACAAGGAATTCTAAAGGACCTTTACCTACTATCAGCATGTGAAACATGGATGGGTCCAAACCTTTCAGCAATTTTATAAGTGTGTTTGTGCCTTTTTCTGGACTAAGCCTTCCTACATAGAGAAGCAAAAGCTTATTATCTTGAATGCCAAGTGAGTGTCTAAACTGATCATCCCTTTTGCTCGGGTGGAAGGTCTGAGTATCCACACCTAAGGGCACATAGTGGACATTTTCTAAACCCAGACTTTCCAGTTCTCTCTTGTATTTTAAAGAGGGCACAAGTATAAACTCTACAGCTCTTAGACATTTATCCACAACTAATTTAAAGAGACCCTCCAATAGCTTTTTCGGAACCGGAAAAAGGGAAAGCTCTCTCTTTGCGTCCGAATGATAGAACACGCTTATGGGCACTCCCTCTTTCTTAAAAAATGGTATGGGAAGGTAGGTTCCGGAAAACTCCAAAAGGTCTGGCTTTTCAAGTCTTATCACCTCTTTTATATCTTCCAAACTTTTAAAAAACCTGTATCCACCAATTAGAGGAAAAGAGGGAAGCTCATAAAAAGTTGTTCTTTTCACTTGATACTTTTTATAGACTTTGCCCGGTACGACTACCACTTGTTCCCATTCCATTTCAAAGACCCACTCTACCTTTTTGTCTATGTATGTCCTTATGCCCCCACTGTAGCTGTGATAATAGGGAGTTATATCCATTATCTTCATGCTCTTACCTTGGAAATGGACATTATGCTATCAATGTAGTTCAGATAAGACTCTTTTAGGTCCATTGACCTGGCGTAAGAAAGGGCTTCTTTACTCATAAACTCTCTCAGGTATGGATTGCTCAAGATTCTGTTTAGCTTTTCTGCAAAATCCTCCGGTGAGTTTGCTATAAAACCGTTTATACCATCCTGCACATGCTCGTGGGATGCTCCCTTTGAGCTGACTATCACCGGCAAGCCAGAAGCCATAGCTTCTAAAACAACCTGTCCATAAGTTTCTGTCTCTGAGGGGAAAAGAAACACATCTGCGCTTGCATATGCCTTTGCCAAAGGCAGTCCTGTAAGATAACCTACAAAATAAGTATTCCTTGGTTTGCACTCCTCCAACTCCTTCCTGTAGGGACCATCTCCAACCACTATGAAGGTATCCTCCGGAAATACTTTTGCACAGTAAAGGAACGTGTCCAAGTTTTTCTCCTTTGAAACCCTACCTACATATAACACCACGTTACCCTTCTTTGGGATGCCAAAGTTCTTTTGGAAGAAGTCTTCCTCTCTGTAGGAAGGGCTGAAAAGCTCTGTATCCACGCCCCTTTTGAATACCCTTATCTTATCCAGCGCAACTCCCTTCTCTGCTAATACTCTTAGATAAGTTTCCGAAGGAACAAAAACCTTATCAGCCAGATGGCAGATGAGAGTGATGGCTCTGTAAAGCCAATCTCTGAGCTCTACACTGTTGGTATATTTGTAAGCATAAGAGGGCACATCTGTGTGGAAGGCAAAGGTCAGAGGTAGGTTAAGAAGCTTGGCTACAAGAATGGACATAATACCTAAGGGTCCGGGAGTAGCTACATGAACATGACTGTATCTTTTTAGCACATCCAAAAGCTCCACAAGGGAGGGCACTCTCAACTTAAACTCCTCATAGAAGGGCGTGGAAAACTCTAACATAGGTGTCAATAGCACCAGCTTATCTTCTTTGCCTTGCCTGTTGCCCACCGCTATAACATCCACGGGAAGGTTGTATGTATTTGCCAATGATCTTACGATCTTTGAGCTTCTGGCTACTCCGTTGATGTCAAAGTATGTGTCGGTTACGTATGCTAATCTCACAGATTTTTCGTTGTTGAGTCCAAAACTCATAGCTATCCTTTTTGCGCTGTCCTCTTCCTTCTTTTGCTGGCTGAGTATAACCAGAGGAAGGAAGTGCAGTATAAGAGATAGGATAGTCTCACCAAGATGGGCAGGAGAAAACTCTTTTATGAGCCTTTCTAAACTCATGAAAGGTAGTTTGCTTATTATCTCTTTGAATATGTAATGTCTGGGGGCATCGGTTCCAAAGAGGTTTCTAACAAAAAGCTCGCTGAAAAGGTTGTCTGAATGCATAAAGACAAAATCAAGGAGCGGTTTCACATGCTTGGGTATTATACTGTGCCTGCTTAAGTAGTCGTAAGCAACTCTACCAACCATATTTAGCACCCTTTCGTATCCCAGCTCCTGCGTTCCTACGGAAGTACGGCCCTCCTTTATAGCTTTTAAGAACTCTTCCTTTGAGCTTGCGTTTGCTTCTGTCCAAGTTCTACCTAAATCCAAACCACCGTGGTCATCGGAACCAGCAGTAAAAGTTATATGTTCTCTGCTTCTCAGAGACTGAATGTTATACTTCTCTTCCAGCTCCCTTATTTTTTCCCACCCGTCGTAAAGACTGGCAAGCTTTTCTTCAACAATTTTTAAACCTTCTCCTCTTGTGCCGTTGATTATTTCCCAGTTGTCGAACAGAAGAACGAACTTTTCTACCAAGCTTTTTGTTATTTTGGTATCCTGAACTGGATAAAGAGGATGGGCTAAGGAATGAGCTATGTCCTTTTGTTTAAGGTATTTTACAAACTCATAGACGTTTTCTCTAAGCTTCATTAGATCTTGATGTATCTTCTCATCTATTCCATAAACAAGCACATGGATTTTTGCCTTTTCCTCTGGGAACGAAACGGTGTATTCACAGCTTACGAACACTTCCGGAAGGTGGGCTATTTCCAAAACACCGTCTATGGTGTTGTGGTCTGTTATAGTAATGTAGGTCATTCCCCTTTCTTTGAGCCTTTTGTATATTTCTTGAGGTTCTGTAAAGCTTTCAGGACAATTAATTAACTGACTGAACCAACCTCCCGGTAGGTTGGACGCCTTGGAATGAAGATGAAGATCTGCTTTTGCTAAGTAGTTCCCCATAGCTTATTAACCTCCTTTCTTTTTTAGTTTTGGTTAGTATTAGCCTCCATAGGGCTATTTTTCTTCTGTCTCTAAAATCGGCGGTGTGCAACGCAAGTCTTAGGACAGGATACCTATCAAAGAGCTTAAAGAGTATGGGCACAGTTTTTATGCTGATGTAAGAGAGTCCATGCCTGTTGCTGAAGGTCAATACGGGAGATTTGATATCTTCCCCACTCTGTAAATTCCTTATTTTTCCTCTGTAGCCTACCCCTAAAAAGCCAAAGGAATACAGCAAGTCATCAAGCCAAGGGCTTCCTATCCAAGCCGGTGGCACAAATACCTTCGTATCCAATTGCATAGCTTGGAATATCTCCACAGCTTTTTCTAATTTCCGATAGGTTTCTTCTAAGTCCCCCTCCCCAAACTCGCCCTCTCCGTAAGTGTAAAGAAGATGCTGTATTCTTTTCTTGCCCGTATGCGTATAGCCGTGCATTATTATCTCCTGTTTGGTTTTCTCAATAAAGCTCAGGAAAGGGACATACCTGTTTATGGCATACTCTCCTCTGAAGTTGGGGATAAGAAGAAGTGAAAATTTTTCAATACCAAGCTTTTCCAAAAACTCTATTGCGTTATAAACTTCCTCTTTGTAGAATGGAGAAACATCGTGTAGCTCTACTATCGCATATCTCATCTTGTAGCTTAATAATATGTTTGCAAGGTTAAGAAACTGTTAAGATGGATTGAAAAAGTTATGGTTATGTATTAGATTATTAGAATATATTAATAAACTAAAGGAGGTAGAAGATGGCACTGACTATGGATAGAGCTTTAAGGCTTACTTCTGGAGTTGTTCTTTTATTTGTCTGGCTTGTGGCTATAGTTGGTTCGGACATACACTGGTTTTGGAAGGCTTTTATAGCCTTTATGGCTGTCAATCAGATTCAATCGGCCTTTACCAATTGGTGTCCTGTGGTTAGCGTATACAGAAAACTGGGAATAAAGGAGTGTAATTGATAAAATAATAAGGAAAACTACTTTAGCAGGTCCATAACCTTCTTTATGCTTACGCGCATTCTCTCAAAAGCCTGTGCCAATTTGCCGATCTCATCCTCTCCCGCTATTGTAATGGGCTTATCCACATTACCCTTAGATATTTCTTCTGCACTCCTCTCAAGGACCTCCAAAGGTCTGAACACTAATCTATCCAAGGTTAGCAAAAGAATGACAGTTATACCAAAGAATATCCCAAATACAATAAGCCCATTTCTCAAGCCGTCCAACTGGGCTTTTAGGATAATTTTTTCAAAGGGCATAGAAACAATCACTGCACCCTGCACCTTTCCTACTTCCCAATTTGGATTTTGAGCTGGTTTATAAATAGCCTGCACTGCCTTTGGCATAGCTTCTACAGAATAGTGACATCTAAGACATCCGCTTTCTACCACCACCGCAGAGGCATAAATAAAGTATCTATCTCCTGCTTTTTCAAGCACCCCCGTGTATTCCTTCGCAGAATTTTGCCTTAAAAAGGCAATTATTTTGGCTTCGGTTTCATCGGGATTGTTCTTTGGGTTTAATGGATTAAAGGCAACCTGTCTTAGCTTAAAGTCAGGCACCTCTTCGCTTACCGATCTGAATATAGACGCAGTAAAAAAGCTAGAAGATTGGGCTTCTAAGATGAAGTCCTCTTTGATACATCCAGAGGCAGAAGCCAAAAGCTGGTCTATTTTAGGCCTTAGGACCTCCCTCACATAAGCCCTTGAAGCTTTTGAAAAGGTTAAAGCAGTTTTTATCTTCTCCTGAGCCAATAGCTTGGCATTATTTACCTCCTGCTTGTAGGTGTAATAACCAACTCCCAAGCCAGAGACCAAACCTACAAAGATTAAGGGCAAACCAACCTTCCATCTTATACTTTTTGGCAGTAAAGATCTCATAATCTTAACCTCCTAACTTTTTCTATAAATATACTCCTGTGCTTTTCATCGGGTATTTCGCTTTTGAGTGTATTAATCAACATTTCAAAATCAATTTTAGTGATTTCAGACTCTTTTAAGCGGTTATTTTGTAAAATTTTGTTCCAGAGAAGATTACCAATAGGCCCTATTTCTTCTACAAAAACTTCCTTTAGTTTTCTAATGGTTTCCGTCGGGACAAAGGAAAGCTCTTTGATCACGCTTGTATTCACATCCGCATCTTCGTAAGAGAATTCAACTCTAACCCTACCTGTCCCTTGAATAACATCCATAGAAAAGATCCTTAGGGTGTTTTCTGCGTTAGGATCTATATCAACTTTATCCACAGTTAGCATTTCTTCTTTAGTGTGAAGTATTCTTACAATGGGCACTCCGCTGTAAAAAAACTGATAAAGTCTATCTCCTTTGCTCAAGTTTGCATCCAAAAGACAAGAAATTTTCTTTGAAACTATATCCTTTTCTATCTTTTCAAACTCTACTTTGTCCCTGAAGCTCTTCTCCTCATAAAGCTGTATGGTATCCATACAGGAGATTAATAAGGAAGCCTCTGGCTCAGTAGAATACAGCCCAACGTAATCTTCCTCTGGATTTAATAATACTTTTGCATCATCCCCTATTGTGAACCCTCTGCTATCATAGACTGCGATCACTTCCCCGCTCTGTAAAAACAACATACTTTTGTAAGCTTTATTATCGCCTATTATCATGTATCCGCTTAGATAGGAACTCTTTGCCTGTTCTAATACCGTCTTTGGCTCTACCATTATGGCCTTTACTGGCGCCAAGAATTGGGTACCATAAGACACGAAGTTGTAAGGGGTTGGAATTTGCAATTCCTTATACTTAAATACTAAGGTTTCCAAAGTTGAAAGCTTAATAAAGGATAGTGTCCCGCTCCGACTTTTTGGTTTGTAGCTCGCGTAGTTGATCGGTCTTTTATAGCCCTGTCTATCGTAGCTTACCCCAAATATGGGAACACCTTCCGCATAGAATATGTAGTCTTCCTGATCCCAGTATACTATTTTAAAGTAGCCAGATTCCTTTCTGCTTTGAATTTCTCCAAATACTCCCTCTACGTTTATGCTTTCTAAATTCAAGTCCCTATATAACTCTATCTTTTGCATTTTTGTTTAAAAGCACGTTTTTTATGATCTTTGTAAATGTCTCCATCACTCCCTTCCCCTCTATGGCAATCGCCTCTACATAATCTGTCGCCCATGGGTTGTACATTACCTCCATCGTCTCTATATCCATAGCGTCCGGTAGGTCCCTTTTATTATACTGAACAACCACAGGGAAATTTAAGAGATCTTCTCCCTGTTCCTTTAAAACCGCCGCAGTTTCCCTCATAACCAAAAAGTTTATCCTTTCCCTCTCTTTGCTACTATCTACCACAAAGACAAGCCCATCTACACCTTTCATTATGGCTTTTCTTAGTGGGTGCAATCTAAACTGCCCCGGTGTGGTCATAATTTTTAGCTCAAAGTCTATACCAAAGAGGTTTATACTGCTTATGAACATTTCTACAAAAAGGGTTCTGTTTTCCTCGGTCTCAACGGTGATGAAGTCCCCCTTTACTAAATCCTTCCCCTTTAGCATTTCATAAAGCTTTTTAACATTTGTGCTCTTTCCAGCCAAACTTGACCCAAAATATACGATCTTTAACTTCATTCTTCTGCACCTATTATTTTATTTATAGCTTCCTCTAAGGTTTTTATATCCACCTTAACCTTCTTTTTGGGTATACTTTTAATTTCCTCCAGAGCCTTTTCTAACTCAACGCTTGCTTCCTTTAAAAAAAGACGCACTGTGCCTATAGAAGTGTTTTTATTAATCAAAACGCCAAGTAAAAACCTTGGTTTTATATGCTTTATGATCATATCAAGGGTCTTTCCTTCAAATTGAATAAGATCCAACTCCTCCAGCTCCAATAACTTAGAGATCTCCAAAGACGCACCGAATATACCGCTAACTATGCTGGTGATAAACTCGGACTTGTATTCCTCCAAGGGAACCTTTGAGTCGTAGGATACAACCCTTCCAGCGTCATCGCAGAGGACTGCCAGCATGGCATTGCTTTTTGCAACAAAGTTTTTAATGGCACTATTTAATCTAATCTTGATTGTCTCATCCAAATCGTATTGGACTATATCTAACTCCAACTTACCTCATCCTCCTTCTCGTTTTAATTTAATCCTTTTTCGTGTAAGTTGGGTGAGAAATTAACATGGCTTTATCCTTATTCCTCTCGCATATTCTCTGTTCGAAAAATCCACCGAATACCTTAAAAAGGAGTACACTTGCTAAAATAGTCCTTTATGAGAAAAGTTGGAATAATAACTGGAGTAAGACGCATAGGTTTTCACACAGCCAAAGAGCTTTTAGAGGATGGCTGGTCCTTGGCAGTGGTTTATCTTTCTTCAGAAAAGGAAGTAGAAGAATTAAAAGAGTACGGGGAAGTTTTGGGAATAAAAGCCGACCTTTCCGAAAGAAATTCTTATAAAGCTATAGTTCAAAAAACTTTTGATGTTTTTGGAAGGATAGATGCCTTTATTCATCTTGCAAGTCCTTACTTTCCCACACCACTTGAGAGCTTAACTGAAGAAGATGTGAAAAAACATTTTCTACCCATAGCGGAGGCTTTTTTGTTCATATCCAAAGAATGTGCTTCTTACATGCTCAAAAACGAGCAATCCATAAAGGGAAGAATAATAGCCTTTGGAGATTGGGCAACAAACACCACACCCTACAAAAACTACAGCGCTTACTTTATCTCAAAAGGCGCCTTGCACACTTCAGTAAAAGTTCTTGCAAAAGAGTTTGCCCCTTACATATTGGTAAATGCCATAGCCTTAGGTCCAACCCTAAGGCCTCCTGATTTTTCCCAAGAAAAATGGAATAGCTACATAGACAAGACGCCACTAAGGAGAGAAGTTTCTATAAAGGATGTAGTAGAGCTAACCAAGTTTTTGCTTAGTGTGGAGAGCATGACCGGAGAGATAATTAACTTGGACAGCGGAAGGCACATATCGGGCGAATGCAGTTAAACTTTCTGGCTGTTTAAAAACTGCTGAATCTTTAACTCTATCATATCCTTGTGCAATAGCCTTTCCTTTTTTAGCCTTTCTATTTCCATCTCCAAGTCGTGAGTCATTGGATGGTGTTTTTCCAGCCTATCTATCTGTTTGTCAAGCTCCTCGTGTTTTTCGTAATGATACCTAAACTCTCTATCTTCTTGAAGAAGTTTTTGTATTACCTCTTCTCTGGTCATATCAGATCCTCCTTCCTTGGCTTTAATAATATTAAACCAAAAATGGATAGAAAATAGCCAAGAATCAGCACAGACAAGGGGGCAAAGATAATGTATACGATAAAACTAAAGAAGAAGGGAAGAGTAACCAAGGCGTAGAGCCAAAAGTATCTGCGTATGGCTTTTTGGCTCCAATACTTTTCCTTTTGGGTATGGATGGGAAAAAGTCTTTTTCTTAAAATTAGTGCCAAGATAACTAAAAAAATACTCAAAGTCAAAGTTATAAGCATACTACCCAAGACCATGTTTATATGAAGTGGTAGTCTAAAGTATGGGTATAAAGGTAAACACGCAACAAATATTAGAGTTACTAAACCTAAGGAGGCTTTAAAAAATTGTCTCACTCTTATGTAAAAAAGTTCCTTCATAGAAAAACTTTCTCCAAAGTCAGTCCCTTCGCCTTGGCAGTGTAAGGACATCTCCTGCCACTTAAAAATTCCTTTATTTCATCGACAGTTAGCTTACCCATACCTAAGTATATTAAACACCCCGCCATGCGCCTTACCATATATCTTAAGAACCTTTTTGCTCTAACTCTTATTTCTATTATCCCATCTTTTTCTTCTATGTTGCATTCTTCAATCTCTACAAAGGGATCATGCTCCTCTTCGTCAAGCTTGGCAAAGCCTGAAAAGTTGTAGTTTCCGAGAAAAAGCTCCGCGCCTCTTTTCATACTCTCTTTATCCAGACTATAAGGAATGCGCCACACGAAAGGTTCCAAAAAAGGATCCCTTGCAAGAGAAGGAAAAACTCTGTAGATGTAAAGCTTACCAGCTACCGAATACCTGGCGTTAAAGCTTAGATCTTCAAGCCAAACCCTTTTGATACCTATATCCTCTGGCAAGATTGAGTTGAGGGCTTTTAAAAGATTGTCTATGGGGAAAAATTTAGAGCTTTTGAAGTTAGCTATATATTCCTTTGCATGCACTCCCGCATCCGTTCTGCAACAACCTATCAACTTTACCTTTTCCCCAAAAAGTATACCTAAAGCATCACTCAAAATTCCCTGCACAGTCCTCAGGTTAGGTTGCACTTGCCAACCGTGAAAGTTAGTTCCTACAAAGCAAAGCAACAAACAATAGTTGTGCATTTTTCAAAGAATCAATATATAATAAAAACATATTAGAGCCGGTAGCTCAGTCTGGTAGAGCAACGGACTTTTAATCCGTGGGTCGAGGGTTCAAATCCCTCCCGGCTCACTTTAAGTGAGCTTTTCTCTACCCTTATTTTTCAATATTCTTAATTCAGCCCTTTCTATAGCCAGAGCTCCTTCCTCTATGTTTTTGCTTATCACCGAACCACCCGCTATGTAGGAATAGCTACCAAGCTGTATGGGGGCTATTATTAGAGAATTGCTACCTATAAATACGTTTTCTCCCACATAGCTTTGGTGTTTTCTTTTTCCATCGTAGTTAGCAAAGACCACACCTGCACCCACGTTGGTGCGATTTCCAATGGTTGCATCGCCTATGTAAGCAAGATGCTTGGCATTGACTTGCTTTCCTATGTTTGATGCTTTAACTTCCACAAAATTCCCTATGTGGGACTCTTCACCTATAACTGAATGGTTTCTTATGTGCGCAAAGGGCCCTATCACCGCCCTACTTTTTATGTGGGAATCTTTTACTATACTGTATGGTTCTACTACTGCGCCTTCCTCAAGGATAGAATTTTGTATAATACTTCCCCTTCCTACTCGGACTCCTTTTCCTATCCTGCTGTTTCCTATTATGGCAACCCCCGGTTCTATCTCCACGTCGCTTTCTAGCTTTGCGTCTGGTTCTATCCAAACCGTTTCCGGCTGATGAATCGTATTGCCCTCTTTAGCTAACTTTTCCAATATTCTCAACCTTATTACGTTTTCTGCTATAGCAAGCTCCCAACGGTTATTAACGCCCATAACCTCCACTTGCTCTTCCGCCATAAAGCTTCTAACTATATACCCTCTTTGACTCATTAGATTTATAGCTTCAGTTAAATAAAGCTCCCCGCTCGCTGGACTTGGTTTTACTGAAAAAATAGCGCTCAGTAAGTGTGGGCTATAAAAAAGATAGACTCCCCCGTTTATTTCCTTGATCTGCTTTTCTTCAAAAGATGCATCTTTTTCTTCCACAATTTTTATCACATTACCCTGGTTATCCTTTACCACTCTGCCGTATCCCGTTGGGTCCGAGAAGAAGCTGGAGAGAATAAGAGCGCTTAGTTTTACATTTTCATATTCTTCTACCAGATGTATGTATCTTTGCATGTTTTTTATAGTTTGAGTTTTTACCAGTGGCGTGTCTCCGTTAATTACAAGAAGGTAATCCTGATAGTCTCTCCAAAAATCTATAGCCGAGATAACCGCATCCGCCGTTCCCCCCTTAGGATTTTTCTGATGAAAAAACAACACATTTTCTTTTTCTTCAAAGACTTTCTTAACTTCCTCGGCCTGATGTCCTACCACTACCGCTATATCTCTTATGTTAAGTTCTCTAACTATCTGATAAACATACCAGACCATAGGCTTATTCATTATGGTGTGCAATACCTTCGCCTTTTCACTCCTAAACCTGGTTCCTAAGCCTGCTGCAAGTATTAAAGCTCTCATGAGGAATGATTATAACCTTCCATCTCTCCTTTGTTAGTGGCTTAGTTTAAACCGAGGCTGTTCCAAAAATCCTTCATCGGGACGTCCCCCCAACCTCTAAGGGGACTAACCTTCTCCTCACCCAAGAGGGAGAAATGCCTAACAAAGGATTTCCAAAAAACAGGGAAGAGGAAGGCGGACTTCAGAACTTGCCAAGCACTTTGATGGGAGTTGGGATTCCTTCCATCGACGGCTTCACAGGAACTTGACTCGCTCTGAAGGCTTTTAAGCTTTTTTTACATACATCTTAGCTTTTATTATAACCACCTTGAAGGATTTTTTAAACATCCTCGTTTAAACCTGACAATCTTGAAATAGAACTGAATATAGAAAAGGCAGAAAGCTAAGAAAGATAAAACTAAAATAGCTGTATTTTTCCAAAAAAGAAGAGCAGGAATGGATGCTGCTATCTGAAAGCCCCAGAGGTAGGGAGAGGTCAAGGAGTTTCTTATTACTGGATGGGTTCTTTTGTATCTTTTGTTTATTATTCTTTTGTAGATTAACATATGCAGATGTACGGCATCGGGTTCAAAAGGACTGCCTCCTCTTAAAAACTTTTTTCTGTAGATGGAAAAAACTGTTTCAAATACCGGATAAGCCAAAAGCATAAGCACAAACCATGGAGAAACTTCTGGATGCCTTTTTACCAAGAGCACCCCTTCCAAACCTGCCAAAAAGCCTATAAAGTAACTTCCACTGTCTCCTAGGAAGATCTTGCCAAAGGGAAAGTTCAAAAGTAGAAAACCTAAAATAGCGGATGCCATGACAAGGCTAAAGTAAAGTAAAAATTCATCCTGCAAAACAAAGCTCACGTAAGCGTATGAGAAAAATATGATTATTGCCACACCCCCGGCCAAGCCATTAAATCCGTCTATTATGTTCATAGCGTTTGCCATACCTGCCAAGGCAAAAGCCGTAAAGAACAAAGAAAAGGCACTATAAGTCAAAATATGGTCAAAACCAGGCAGATCTATTCTTTCTATCCTGGCGGACAGAAACAACACTGCTAAAATACCTGAGAGAAAGGCAAAAAGTAATCTTATCTTCGGACTTACCCTTTTAGTTATATCTTCCAAAAGTCCGGCGGTAAAAACAGGTAAAGAAATCATGCAGAGGACTAAAAACTCCTTTCCAAAAGGCTTTCCAAAAAGGTTCATCAATGATCCAGTTAAAAAAAGGGATACAAACAAAGCTACCCCGCCTATCCTAGGAGTTGGATCCCGATGAAACTTTTGGACACCTTGTTGTTTGTCAACAAAAAGCCCATGCTTGAAAACTACAAAAAAATAGCTAACTATAAAGCTAGTCAAAAAGGCTGCTATTAGATATTTCACTCTTAGTACATTTTAAACTCTTCTTTTCGCATAAAATAGTAGCTTGTCCTATGAACCCGCAAATTATTGTGGAAAGTGTCAGCTCAACCCTGAAGGGCAAGGAGGATGTGGTCCTTAAATCTTTGGTGTGTTTTCTTTCTGGTGGTCATCTACTTTTGGAAGACGTGCCTGGTGTGGGTAAAACCACTTTAGCTCTCTCCTTATCAAAAGTCTTGGGTCTGTCCTTTGCCCGTGTGCAATTTACCAGCGACCTTCTGCCTTCGGACATACTGGGCGTTAGTATATACGACCAAGCCAAAAAGTCCTTCATCTTTAAACAGGGGCCCATATTCCACAACATAATTTTGGCAGATGAGATAAACAGAGCCACTCCAAAAACTCAAAGCGCACTCTTGGAGGCTATGGCAGAAGGGAAGGTTACAGTGGACGGCATAACCTACGAGCTTCCCAAGCCCTTCTTTGTTATAGCAACTCAGAACCCGTTGGAGCAATACGGAACCTTCCCACTGCCAGAATCCCAGTTAGACAGGTTTAGCATGAGGATTTCCATCGGTTATCCAGACAAAGAAACGGAAGTAAGCATTCTCAGAGGAGAAAATCCTTTAGAAAAGATTGATAAGCTGACTACTTTGGTAAAGCCTCATGAAACACTGTCTACCATACAACAGATAAGTAGGTTTTACGTATCTCCTGATATAGCAAAATTTGTGGTTGAAATAGTGTCAAGGACTAGGAATCATCCAGATATCATTCTGGGAGTATCTACAAGGGGTGCTATGCACCTTATAAACTGCGCAAAAGCCCTTGCTTACTGCAGGGGTAGGGATTTTGTAGTTCCAGAAGACATAAAAGACCTAGCTCCTTACTGTTTGGTCCATAGGATGATCCTGAGGGATGGGGTGGACGGGCAGGCTCTAATAGAATCCATACTGGAGGAGGTGCCATCTCCTTGATAAAGTGTGCAGTTCTGCAGTGGCGGATAGTCTTTGGTAAAGTAGAGGAGAACAAAAAGAAGCTTTTGAGCTTTATAGAGCCTTTGGAAGATGCCCTGGTTGTTCTTCCAGAGATGTTTCTCTGCGGTTTTGACTACGAAAGCCTAAGAGAACATGCAAAGTCCTGCAAGGAAGTTTTAGAAGAGCTCAAGGAACTATCCCAAAGTAAAAAGCTCACATTGGTGGGGACCTATCCAGAAGAGAGAAGCGGAAAGTTTTACAATACCGCCTTTGTTATATCCGACGGTAAGCTTGTAGGAAAGAGGGACAAGATAAAGCTCTTTCCCATATACAAGGAAGGTGAATACTTTAGCGCAGGTGAAGGGAATCCTGTTTTTGAGACGAGACATGGAAGGTTAGGAATCCTCATATGCTTTGAGCTCAGGTTTGCAAGCCTGGGATGGGAACTAAGAAAAAAGAACGTAGAGATTATCGCAGTCCCATCCATGTGGGGTGTAAAAAGAAAGGATCATTTGAAGGTTCTCTCGAGAGCGAGAGCTGTGGAGCTTCAGAGTTTTTTAATGCTTTCCAACGCTTGGGGGGAGACTGGAGGGGAAGATTACGCAGGTTGTTCAGCCATATACGACCCTTGGGGCGAGATTCTCTCTTTTTCAGAAAGTGGGGAGTGCCTCCTTTTAATTCAAGCGGATACAAAAAAGGTTGAGATGGTAAGAAGGGTAATCCCTGTTATAGATGATTAAAATCATATTATATTTGAGAATAATTTGCATATAATAATAAATAACAAAAACTTAAAAGGAGGTTTAAAGATGTTGCAGGTAGGTCAAAAAGTGCCAAATTTTGAGCTGGAGGTGTATTATCCAGCGACCAAAAGCTTTGGTAAGGTCTCGTTGGAGGATTACATGAAAGAAAGGCGCTGGGTTATCCTCTTTTTCTACCCAGCAGATTTTACTTTTGTCTGTCCTACTGAGCTGGCAGATCTGGCTGAATATTACGACGAGTTGGTCAAATTAGGAGCGGAAGTTATATCTGTATCCACGGACACTAAGTATACCCACTTAGCATGGCAAACAACGGAAAAGTTGTTGGAAAGGGTGCGCTATCCCATGGGTGCGGATCCCACTGGTAAAGTATCAAGGCTTTTTGGTGTTTACGATGAAGATACAGGTTTAGCCCTCAGAGGAACTTTTATCATAAACCCAGAGGGTTTACTTGTTGGTTCGGAGATAAACTACTACAATGTAGGAAGGAATGCCCAGGAGCTTGTGAGGAAGATGAAAGCTAACGTTTATCTGATGAGCCATCCAGATGAAGCCTGCCCTGCCAAGTGGGAAGAGGGCGAAAGGACCTTAAAGCCTTCTGCAGAATTGGTAGGAAGGGTATATGAAGCACTCAAAGTCTGATTATATTTATAACTTTGGAGGAAAAAAATGGAGCTCACGCTTAACTTCAACACAGATGAAATATACGATGTTATTATCATAGGTGCCGGTCCTGCCGGCTCCTCCGCTGCAATATACACCGCAAGGGGTGGGCTTTCTACCATTGTGCTATACAGAGCTGAAGCAGACGGTGCTCTTGGAGTAACTCAGCAGATAGAAAACTACCCTGGCATAAGAGGTCCCATATCGGGCTATGAGCTCTTAAAGTTGATGAGGGATCATGCAAAGGACTTTGGAGCTAAGTTTGTAAGAGGTAAGGTTATAGCTACAGACCTCTTAGGAGATATAAAAAAGGTTTATACCATTGATGGACGGGAATTTAAGGGTAGAGCAGTTATCATAGCCTCAGGTGCCATGGAGAGAACTAACAAATACAAGGGGGAAGAAGAGTTTTTAGGGAAAGGTGTATCTTACTGCGGGGTGTGTGATGCAGCCTTTTTTAAAGGAAAACCTGTGGCGGTAGTTGGAGAGGATGATTATGCCTTAGAAGAGACGGAGTTCATAAGTAGGTTCGCGAGTAAGGTATATTTGGTAGTCCCCTCGTCCAGAATAAAGGCTCCGCCGGACATGATAGAGGAGATAAGAGCTCATCCTAACGTGGAAATTCTTACTCACCAAAGGGTAGTCCAAATAGTGGGTACATCCTTTGTGGAAGGGTTGGATGTGCAAAGTATAGAAACAAAGGAAAAGAAACGTATAGAGGTAGACGGTGTGTTCATTTTCTTAGGTGGAAACAAGCCTTCTGTAGATTTCTTGATGAACCAGGTGGAAATGACCGATGGGCACTGTATAGTGGTAAATGAGGAGATGATGACCTCGGTTCCAGGTGTGTTTGCTGCGGGAGATGTGCTATGCACAAACATAAAGCAGGCTGTTATAGCTGCAGCGGATGGTGTAAAGGCTGCTTTGGCAGTGGATAAATATCTCAACAAAAAGTCCAAGATTGCTGCCCAGTGGTAAATGTTCGTTAAACAGCTTCCAGAAGATGTAAGAGCTAAAATCTCGGCAGGTGAGGTAATAGAGAGTCCCTTAGATTGTGTGAAAGAGCTTTTAGAAAATTCGCTTGACGCTAAAGCGAGCAAAGTAGATATAGAAATAATCAAAGGTGGAAAAAGGTATATATCAGTAAGGGATGACGGCTTAGGGATCCATCCAGAAGATCTCTCTAAAGTCATCCTGCCTTTTACCACCAGCAAGCTTGAGAGATTTGAAGATCTGATGCATATAAGCACTTACGGCTTTAGGGGAGAGGCTCTTTATTCTATAGCTCAGGTTAGCAAACTAATCATAAACTCTAAGTTCTACAGAGAGGAGAAAGGCTATGAGATGAGAGTGGAAGGGGGCAAGGTTATTTCCATTAAGGAAAAGGGTATGCCTGTGGGGACAAAGGTGGAAGTTTATGAGCTTTTTTACAATCTACCCGCACGCCAGAGGTTTTTAAAAAAGGAGGATACAGAAAAGGCAAGGATATTACGTTATGTTAGAGATTATGCCGCCGCTAAACCAGAGGTAGCTTTCAGGATGGTAAGCGACGGGAAAGAAATCCTAAACCTTCCGCCAGCAAAGGATGTTAGAGAGCGCCTGGAAGATTTGTACGATACAAAGTTTGAAGAGCGAGAGCTTGAAAAAGATGGTATAAGGGTACGCATGCTTGTTTCCCTCTCTCAAAAGAGGGGAGACACAAAGCTCTTTATCAACTCAAGACCTGTCCAAAACAAAAGCCTAATGGAGTACTTAAAAAGAGCGGTGGGGCACAAAAGGATTGCTTTTTGCTTTTTGGAACTGCCCCCGTTCATGCTGGATATAAACGTCCATCCAAAGAAAACGGATGTGCGCCTAATTCAAGAAGGAAGAGTAAAAGAGTTTATAGGTCAACTTTTAAAAAAGCAAAGTGCCTATATACCCTCCCTTGCGCAAGAGAAATATGAATACCGTACCGAGCCTGAGCTGGTGGGTATAATAGAAGACACCATATTGGTGGTAAAGTGGATGGAAAGCCTATACTTCATAGATCAACATCTTTTGGCTGAGAGGATAAACTATGAGATGGGTTTTTCTTCAGACAAAGCATGCAGAACTGCAATAAAAGCTGGAGAAAAGCTCTCGCAGTCCCAAGCCAAGAACCTGCTAAAAGAATGGGTAAATCTTGACAATCCTCATACCTGTCCCCACGGTAGACCTTTGTACTACAGAATATCCCTTAAGGAGATTTATCAGAACATAGGAAGGGCTTGGTGATGCTCGCAAAGAGGATTATTCCATGCTTAGATGTGGATAGAGGGAGGGTGGTAAAGGGTGTGAGGTTTCAAAATCTCAGAGATGCGGGGGATCCGGTAGAAATAGCAAAGATCTACGAAGAACAAGGAGCGGACGAGTTGGTCTTTTTGGATATAAGCGCATCCGCAGAAGGAAGGAAGATCTTAATAGATGTAGTAAAAAATGTTGCAGAAACTGTTTTTATGCCTTTTACTGTGGGTGGTGGGATAGCTTCTGTGGAAGACATCAGAAGGCTTTTAGAAGCTGGTGCGGACAAAATATCCATCAACACTTCTGCGGTTAAGAACCCTCAGCTTATTTACGAATCTGCAAAAAGGTTTGGCTCTCAATGTATAGTAGTGGCTATAGATGCAAAGAGGACAAAGAAAGGATGGGAGGTTTATATTCATGGTGGAAGAACCCCCACAGGTTTAGACGCTGTGGAGTGGGCAAAGAGGGTAGAAAGCTTGGGTGCGGGTGAAATTCTGCTAACTTCTATGGATGCGGACGGGACCAAAAAGGGTTACGATATAGAGCTTAACAGAGTTGTGGCTGAGTCTGTGAGAATACCTGTGATAGCCTCTGGGGGTGCGGGTAGAATGGAACATTTCTATGAAGTGTTTTCCCAATCTAACGTGGATGCAGCCCTCGCAGCATCTCTGTTTCACTATAGGGAAATTACTATCCTAGAGCTGAAGGATTATCTCAAAAAAAAGGGAATAAACGTGAGGATTTGCCATGTTTAAGCCAAAAACGCCCTTTCTTGCGGTAGATGGTATTGTTAAGCTATGGGATGGCAAAAGGTTTAAAGGTATAGTTCTTATAGAGAGACACTACGAGCCTTACGGCTTTGCCCTTCCGGGTGGTTTTGTAGAAGTAGGAGAGAGGGTAGAGAATGCAGTGCTAAGGGAAGTAAAAGAAGAGACAGGCTTGGACGCAAAGATTGTAAAACTCCTTGGAGTTTACTCTGAACCAGACAGAGACCCCCGCTTTCATGTGGTTTCTGTGGTCTTTGTTTTGGATGCGGAGGGAACGCCAAAAGCTGGAGATGATGCAAAAAGTGTTTTTATATCCCCCTTAGAGCAAATACCTTTTGATAAAATGGTCTTTGACCATGCAAAGATACTTGGGGATTATCTAAGATGTTTGTAGAGGAACCAGTTCCAGAGGAAATAAAGCAAAAGGTTTTGGAAAGGGTATCCAATAAAAGGCTTGGAGAAGAAGCTTTTAAATACATAAAGTTAGTAAGAAGAGAAGATGGAAGTCTCTGGGTAAAGGAAGAGCTACCTGACACGAACAATCATGCCTTGATGTTCATGGTTCTTGCCTGTGTAAACTACACGCAAAGGATCTTAAAGGGAGAGGATATAGAATAAGAGGAGGTGGAGCATGTGGAGGGCTGTTAGCAGTTCTTGAGGCTGTTCGAAGATCACTCATCGAGACGTTCCCCCAGCCTCTAAGGGAACTAACCTATTCCTCTTAGCTGAAAGAGCTTTTTTCTGTCAGGACCATTCAGTTGAAGTTTAAACTGCACGCTTACATACATCTTAGGCTTTTATTATAACTACCTTTAGGGATTTTTAGAACAACCTCTTAGTTGCAAGACGTAATCTCTAAGATCATTGTGGAGAGTTCGGAAAGGGAGACGGATTAAACAGTTTCTTTGATGTGATTTTTTCTTTGAGGTCCGCAAGTATAAGAAGGGCTTTAAGGGGGGTGGTGTTGGCTATGTCTAATTTTTCTATGCTTTCCACAACCTCTTTGTAAATTGTTTCCTCTTCCAATCTTTTTGAGTTTTCATAAACCTTCTCCAAAATGGGTAGGTTTTCATCGAAGCTTGACAGGATTTCATAACCTCTCGTGATGATCTCTTCTGGAAGTCCTGCCATCTTTGCCACATATATTCCAAAACTACCCTTTGCGCTCCCTCTTTTTAACGTATACAAAAAGTTTATCTCCTGCTCTCCCTCTGAGACAGCCATATGGTAGTTTTTTATCTCTGGAAAATCTGTTTCCAAACTGGTTAGCTCCAGGTAATGTGTTGCTACCAAGGTCCGAGCTTTTATTTTCTTAGCTATATATTCAACGATCGCCCTTGATATGGCTATACCATCGTAAGTAGATGTGCCTCTTCCTACTTCATCCAATATTATAAGGCTCCTCTCGTCTGCAGAATTTAGAATAGCAGAAACTTCCATCATCTCATTCATAAAAGTAGAAACACCTAAGGCTAATATATCACCTGAGCCAATCCTTGCGTGTATGGAGGACGCTAAACCTATACGTGCACTTTTGCAGGGAAGGAAAGAACCTATGTGAGTAAGAAGAACAAGAACCGCTACCTGCCTTATGTAGCTCGATTTACCTGCCATGTTTGGTCCGGTGATTATGTGTATAAGGTTTTGCTCATCCATGTAAGTGCTGTTTGGCACGTATTCTTTACTAAACTGTTCTATAACTGGATGCCTTCCTTCCTCTATGTAAATTATCTTTTCCTTAGAGAGCTCTGGCTTTTTCCAACCTTTCTCCAAAGCTATCTGTGCTAAGCTTTGAACGTAATCCACCTCTGCAATATGCTGAGCGTTTTTGTGGATTCTGTGTATGCTGTTTAAGACCCTTTCCCTTAACTCCAAAAAAAGCTGATACTCTATTTCGTTTGCTCTTGTCGCAGCGGATAAAATCTTCTCCTCTAACCTCTGAAGCTCATCTGTGGTAAATCTTTCTGAGTTGGAAAGGGTTTGCCTACGCCTAAAATAACTTGGCACGTATCTCAGATTTGGCTTTGTCACCTCTATGTAATAGCCCATAACTCTGTTGTATCCTACTTTTAGGCTTTGTATGCCTGTTTCTTTCCTTAGCCTTTCTTCATACTCCCTTAGAATAGTTTCCGCTCTATCTTTTAATTTTCTCAGCTCGTTTAGTTCCTGATGAACACCTTCCTTTATAAGCCCACCTTCCTTTAGGTGTATGGGTGGATCATCCACTAAGGTCCTTTCTATGTCTTGGTAGATGTCTTCCACGTCTTCCAAGTTATAAAAAAGTTCTTTTAAAAGTTCTGAATGGGACTTTCCTAAAACATACCTTAGCTCCTGACAAAGTTTTAGTGCTTTTTTTAACGAGGTAAACTCTCTTGGAGTTGCGACGTTCCCGCTTATGCGGGCTGTAAGCCTCTCTAAATCTACCATATCCTCAAGCTTGGACCTTATATTCTTTAATAGTTCTCTGTTTTCTGTAAGCTCCTCAACCGCCTGTTGAACCTTCTTTATATCTTCTTCCCTAAGAAAGGGATGAGTTATCCTAAACTTCAGTTTCCTTCTTCCCATACCAGTAAGCGTTCTGTTTATAACACCAAAGAGGGAAAGGTCTTCCCTCCCTTCGTAGCTCTCTAAGAGTTCAAGACCTCTCCTTGTCCGGTAGTCTATCTTTATGTAGCCTTCTCCCGCATAAACTTTTGGCTTTTGCACGTAAGGAGTAAACCCCTTCTGTGTTCTTTTTAGGTAAAGATAAACCACACCGCAGGGGATCAAAAATTCCCTCTCTTCAAAGCCTAAGCCCGACCAATGAAAGATGTTAAAGTCTTTCTTTAAAAGTTCAAGACCTTCTTGGATGTCATCCTCAGTGTAAGGGGTAAAGAAACTTTTTAATACCTTTTTTATTTCTTCCTCTAAATCCTTAGAATACAAGATCTCCTTTGGTTGGAACTTCAAAAGAAATTCCAAATAATTGTCTTTGTTGAACTTACCTGCAAAAAACTCCCCGGTGGATGGGCTAAGGTATGAGCAGTAAAATTTTCGCCCATTTTGGTAAATACAGGCTAAGCCAGTAAGCTCCTTTTCAAAGTGTGTGCCAGGTGTTAGCACTCTCACGACGTCCCTTTTTACCACTCCCTTAGCTTGCGATGCGTCCTCTAACTGTTCGCATATAGCCACCTTATACCCACGGCTTACCAACTTTGATATGTAAGATTGGGATGAGTGGTAGGGCACTCCGCACATGGGGATCCTCTCTTTCCCTTTCCCAGCAGGTCTAGAAGTTAGCACAAGTCCGAGCTCCTTAGAACCTACCACAGCATCCTCGTAAAACAGCTCGTAAAAATCCCCAAGGCGGAAAAAAAGAAGGCAGTCCGCATACTGCCTTTTTAGCGCATGATACTGAGAGAGCATTGGAGTTAGGTCTTCACTTTGCGTACTCCACATGCCTGGTCTCCCTAATCACCACTACCTTTATCTGACCAGGAAATTCAAGCTCTTCCTCTATTTTCCTGGCTATATCCTTTGATAGTTGATAGGCTTCCTCATCGGTCATTTCTTCAGGACTTACCAAAACTCTAACCTCTCTTCCCGCCTGAACTGCATAAGCATTTGCTACACCCTTAAAAGACTTTACAATCTGCTCCAGCTTTTCCAATCTCTTGAGATAAGCCTCTAAGGTTTCTCTCCTTGCACCAGGTCTTGCGGCGGACAGAGCATCTGCAGCGCAAACAAGAGCAACCTCTGGATATCTGACCGGTTCCTCGTTGTGGTGTGCTTTTATAGCATTCAAAACCGGGTCTGGCTCTCCGTATCTTTTGCACAGCTCTATGCCTATGTCTGTGTGAGAACCCCCAAGCTCGTGGGATATGGCTTTGCCAACGTCGTGAAGAAGCCCTGCCCTCCTTGCCATCTTAGCATCCAAACCCAGCTCTTCTGCCAGCAATCCTGCAATGTAAGCCACTTCTTTTGAATGTAAAAGTACGTTCTGAGAGTAGCTTGTCCTATAGTAAAGTTTTCCTACATAGTAATAAAGCCCCGGGTTTATGTCGTATAGACCAAGCTCCATACAGGCTTCCTCTCCCGTCTTCTTTATCTTCTCATCTATTTCCTTTTTAACTTCATTTACTATCTCCTCTATCCTGGCAGGATGGATTCTACCATCTTCTATAAGTCTCTCCAAAGCTTCCTTTGCTATTTCTCTTCTAAGTGGATCAAAGGAGGATATGGTAACTATATCGGGAGTGTCATCAATGATTAGGTCCACACCTGTTAGAAGTTCAAAAGTCCGTATATTCCTACCTTCCCTTCCTATTATTCTTCCTTTAAAGTCGTTGGAGGGAAGCTCCACTGCAGTGGTTGTGTAGTTTATAGCTATCTCCGATGCCAACCTTTGGACGGCAGTAGTTATTATCCTCTTTGCGCGCAGGTCTGCCATTTCTCTTGCTTCATCTTCTATCTTTTTGGCTATTTTTATAGCTTCTATCCTAGCCGACTCCTCCGCCCTCCTTAGCACTTCCGCTCTAGCTTCCTCCAAAGTCATACTTGCTATTCTTTGAAGTTCAAGCAATTCTTTATCTTTTAGCCTTTGGACCTCTTTTTCTAATTCTTGAACTTCTTTAATTCTGCTTTCCAAATCCCTTTGTATCCTTTCTAAATGCCTTTCTAAATCTCTTAATTCTTTCTCCCTTTTGTATAAATCCTCCTCTCTTCTTTCAAGAGCCTCAAACCTCCTTTCTATAACCTGCTCTTTTTGAACCAAAGACTGCTCCCTATGATTTAAAGCTTGCTCCACACTTCTCAATCTCTGTTCAAGCTCTTGTTCTCTTTTATCAAGTTCTGAGCGTTTTTGAGCCAACATTTGCTCAATTTCTTTCTTCTTCTCCTCCGCTTCCTGCCTAGTTCTTAGAGCTTCTTCCCTCGCAATACCTATAATCTTTTCATATTCCCTTTGGGCATTTTCTAATAGCTTTTGCACCTCCTCCGATTGTATTGGCACTTGTGTAGGTGTTTTTCTGAAAAGGAGAAAACCTACCCCTATTCCTATAGCCAATACTACTAAACCCAAAACTCCAATCAGCATAATCTCGCTCATCTTCCTACCTCCTGTAAAAGATTCCTTTTTCAGTTAAAATTGCGTCCACATTCTGATCCCAAGGGTCGCATGGGATCTCCTCAAGGACCTGAAAGCTAAAGGCTACTCCCACCTTTAAACCTCTCACCTTCCCCAGTATCCTATCGTAATAACCCTTTCCCATACCCAACCTACAGCCTTTCCTGTCAAAGGCAACTCCGGGCACTAAGGCTAACTCCACTTTTTCTGGATCTACCTCTTCACATTCTGCAGGTTCTAAGATGCAGAAATTACCCGGGTTTAGTGTTTCAATAGAGCAAACTTTGCAGAGCTTCATGCTTTTGCCTACAACCTTTGGTAAAAGGAGTTTTTTTCCGGCTTTGATTATCTCGCTGAATATAGGAGAAATGTCTGGCTCTCCGTCAAAAGGGCAAAAAGCTAAAATCAGGTCTGCGTTGTTTAATATGCCAGAAGTTTTTATATGTTCCAGAATGCTCTGGGAAAGGGCTTGATGCTGGTCTGCAGACAAACTCCTCCTTATGCTTCTAATTCTATTCCTTAATTCTTTTTTGCTCAAAACTTTCATCTTCCGCCTCCATACAGGAGGGGAAGGCAAGAAGAACCCGCCCGGCCGTAGGAGGAGAGGCTTTGGTGGGCCCCGATACCAATAGGTGGGTGCCCTCCCGGAACGTCCTCGGTGGGACAATCCCGGAGCTCGGACTCCCTATAGCCTCACCTTGTGGACCCCAATTGTATCCTCTCCACTACTAACAGGGCAGGCTTATTCTACCTCAGACTTACATTAAACTCTTTCTTTAAGCCTTCCACCAACTTAAACACTATGCTGTTAGCTTCTTCATCAGACATACTTTTGGCGCTTCTCAGAAAGAGTCTAATACTCACGCTTTTCTTGCCTTCCCCAAGCACTTCTTCGTTAGTCCATACACTAAAAACACTCAAATCTTCCACCTCTTCCAGCTTCCTAAGGTATAAAATTAATTTATCCACCGGCTGGTCTTTGTCCATAACCAGGGAAAGGTCCCTGACTACAGGAGGATAATTGGAAAAGCTCCTATAATTACGCTTTTTAGGTTGCAACTTTTCGACGTAAAGCTCTGAGATCAGAATACTGTTTTTTATCTCCAGTTGTTCTTGTATGAGTGGATGCAACACTCCCAAAAAACCTATCTTTTCTCTTTCAACCATAAAGTCTATCTGAAGGTTCGGGTGCAAAAAGGAATAATTGGACTTTTGGGAAAAGTGATCCACGTTTATGTAGGTTAAAAAGTCCGAGACCAAGGTTCTAAATTCTTCTAAAGAGTGGTTACCGCAGGACAAAATTCCCAACCTTCTTTCCTCCCGGTCCTCAAAGAAGACTTTACCCAACTCAAAGATGGAAACTTGCTGGATAAAGTTTTTCTGATTGTGAATGTATGATCTAATCAAGGAGGGAACTAGGGATGTGCGCAGGAACCTTTCATCCTTCAGCAGAGGGTTCACTATCTCAAGCTCTGGCTGTTCCAAGCCTAAGGCTAAATAAAGATCCAAACTTCCGTAAGAAAAGTTAAGTACCTCAAAAAAACCTCTGGAAGATAGGAATGTTCTTATAGTGTTTTCAAGCTTACTTGCTCTCTTTGGTGCGGAAGGAATGGGCAGAGGTTCAGATTTTAGGCTGTTGTAGTTCCTAACCCTTAAGATCTCTTCTACCAAATCAGCTTCTCCCTTTACATCAAAGCTTCTAAAGGCAGGCACAAACACTTCTAACCCACAGGAGGACGGGTAACACTCAAAACCCAGTTTTTGCAAGACCTTTTGGGCGTATTCTCTGTCCAACTCTTCCCCAGCGTATCTTTTATACTTTCCAAAGGACAAAAAGATCTTCGCAGGTTTATACAGTTCAGGATATACATCTCTTACCGCACTTACCTTGCCACCAGCCACTCTTAGAATTAGTTCTACAGCCTTGTTTTGATGGCTCTTCAGAGACTCAATATCTACATTCCTTTCAAACCTGTATGAGCTTTCTGTCTGTATTCCCAGGCTCTTTGCGGACCTTCTGATCCTATAAGAGTTAAAATGTGCTCCTTCGAGCAGGATCTTTGTAGTGTTCTTATTTACTGCACTTTCTGCTCCACCAATCACACCAGCTATAGCAAGGGGTTTTCTACTATCCGCTATGATCAGGTTGTTTTCTGTCAGTTCTTTGTATACACCCATAAGGGTGTTTATCCCTTCCCCTGCTCTTGCACTTCTTACCACTATACCTCCTTCTATCTTATCTAAATCAAAAGCATGCAAAGGTTGCCCCCTCTCAAGCATGATGTAGTTTGTCACATCTACCACGTTGTTTATGCTCTTAATTCCGCACTGCCAGAGCCTTTTTCTTAACCAAAAAGGAGAATCCTTTACCTGTATCCCCTCTATGACTACCCCTCTGTATCTTTTACAGTCTGAATCATCTACTCTGATATCTAAACTTCCAAAGTCTCCTAATTGATATTCTTCTATCTGTTTCATGGAACGGTCAAAGAGCGTTGCTATTTCTCTGGCAATGCCCAGGATGCTAAGGAGATCTCCTCTGTTTGGTGTGATCTCCACCTCCAAAACAGGCTCTCCAAAACCGAGAACTCTCTTAGCAGAAGTGCCGAGAGGATAGTCTTCCTCAACTTTTAAAACTCCTTCCGAGCTATCCTCTAAGCCAAGTTCAGAGCCAGAAAGAAGCATGCCCTGTGAAACCACACCCCAAAATTCCCTTTCTCCTATAACTTTCCCGCTTACCCTCGCCCCAGGAAGGGCTACCAAAACACCATTTTTTTCCTTCAAACTCGTATCTCTTGTTATTACCTGAACCGTTTTGTTCTCTCCTACTTTAACTTCGCAGATCTTTAACTCTTCGTTTTTTGGATGGGTCGTAAGATTAACCACAGTTCCAAAAACCACACCCTCCACATCCCCATACCAAATACTAACACTCGTTTCCACACTTCTTAGAGTTAAGACTTTTGCTATCTCTTCTGCCTCTATCCCTTCCAAATCAACAAATTCATTTAGCCAACTTAAAGGAACTCTCATGAGGGTTAATATCATAAACCAAAATATCACCCCTGAGGCTGTTCGAAAAATTCACCGAACACCTTAAAAATAGGTTAAAGCATAAGGCAGTGGATAAGGCAAACAATAAATAATATGCCTTCCTCGCCAAGTCCTCTCTCAAAAGATTAAAGCTTGAGCCAACCTTTTGCTTTATGCTCCCATATAAATGTTTAATACTCGTCCTTATTGTTTCCTTTATCCTTACCGCAGGTTCAAATCCTTTATCTAAAAGAGTTTGTATGATATCAACCGAATCATAAGCTTTGTCCGCTATAAAAGGTAATCCCTTTTGGGCTTCTAACCTACTTAATGCTTTCCTTAACATCTCAATCTCACTCTCATAAGCTCTTCCCGTTTCTACCACCGTTACCACTTCAAGCCTAACATGAGCCTGAACAGTTCTTATTTGCGTTCCTCTTTTCCAGTTAAGGTTGTATTTGCCTCCAAAGCCAAAGCCTTCCGCATTAGCTATATCCAACTGTCTAACTCTATAGTGGTAGTCGCTAAGAGATGGGACATCAAAGTTTTCATTTTTAGCGGTTTCAAGGGTTTCTCTGTAAGATCTTTTGTTAAATATTTCGGAAAAGCGGTAGGGCAATTATAAACCGCTCTTCGTATTTTTTAGGTCTTCCTTTTTTACTTGTTGGTTTAGGTTTATCTTTTCAAGCATATATTTGGTAAGGGAATAAAGTTTTTTCAAAGGT
>Ga0197143_1000554_pt1 | contig 39095 bp, 38 predicted proteins | sample GBS70_MetaG_FD_148603 | JGI IMG/M metagenome (GOLD analysis project Ga0197143, IMG submission 148603) | Sediment microbial communities from Great Boiling Springs, Gerlach, Nevada, United States - GBS 70_MetaG | ecosystem: Environmental > Aquatic > Thermal springs > Hot (42-90C) > Sediment... | reverse complement strand
CCAGCTCGCTGCCCGCCATTGGCGGCCCCGTCCCGCTCCCATCGACCTGGTGGAGGAGCGCCTCCGCCGCCTGCGGGAACGCGCCCGCGACACCCGCGACCCGTAGCGGCCAACGGCTTCGTTTGCCGGCCGCGAACGAGCTCGCCTATACTCCCGGGAGGGTCCCGGATGGGCCCGGTCCGCCCGCCACCATCCCCCTTCCGGAGTTCGCGCCGCATGCCGAGCAGCTCGAAGAAGGACTGGCTCGAATCCACCTATCGGAAGGCCGTCGAGCGCGCTCCCGAGCGCCAGGAGCGGTTCGTCACCACCGGCGAGATGGTCGTCGAGCCGCTCTACACCGCCGAGGACCTGGCCGGCTGGGACCCGAACCGCGAGCTCGGCTACCCGGGCGAATACCCGTTCACCCGTGGCATCCAGCCGACCATGTACCGCGGCCGCCTCTGGACGATGCGGCAGTACGCGGGCTTCGGCACGGCGGAGGAGTCGAATCGTCGCTACCGCTACCTCCTTGAAAACGGGCAAACGGGGCTGTCCGTCGCCTTCGACCTTCCCACGCAAATCGGCTACGACTCCGACCATCCGATGGCCGCTAGCGAGGTGGGAAAGGTGGGCGTGGCCATCGACTCCATCGAGGACATGCTCATCCTCTTCGATGGCATCCCCCTCGACAAAGTGACGACCTCGATGACCATCAACGCCACGGCAGCCATCCTCCTCGCCATGTACATCGCCGTCGGCAAGACGCAGGGGGTCCCGCCCGAGAAGCTGGGGGGAACCATCCAGAACGACATCCTGAAGGAGTACATCACCCGCGGCACGTGGATCTATCCGCCGAAGCCCTCGATGCGGCTCATCACCGACATCTTCAAGTACTGCAGTGAGCACGTGCCGCAGTGGAACACCATCTCCATCTCCGGCTACCACATGCGCGAGGCGGGTGCGACCGCCGCGCAAGAGGTCGGGTTCACCCTGGCGAACGGGATCGCCTACGTACAGGCGGCCATCGATGCGGGCCTTGACGTGGATGAGTTCGCCCCGCGGTTGAGCTTCTTCTTCGCCTGCCACAACAACTTCCTCGAGGAGGTGGCGAAGTTCCGCGCCGCCCGGCGGCTCTGGGCCCGCATCATGAAGGAGCGCTTCGAAGCGAAGAACCCGCGCTCCTGGATGCTCCGCTTCCATACCCAGACCGGCGGAGCGACGCTCACCGCCCAACAGCCGGAGAACAACATCGTCCGCACGGCCATCCAGGCGCTCGCCGCGGTGCTCGGGGGCACCCAATCGCTCCACACGAACTCGATGGACGAGGCGCTGGGGCTTCCCACCGAAAAGTCGGTCCAGATCGCGCTCCGGACGCAGCAGATCATCGCTTACGAGAGCGGCGTGGCCGATACCATCGACCCCCTCGCCGGTTCGTACTACGTCGAGCACCTGACGAACGAGATCGAGAAGGCTGCCCGCAACTACATCGAGATCATCGACAGCCTCGGCGGCGCGCTGGCGGCCATCGAGCGCGGCTACCAGCAGCGGGAGATCCAGGAGTCGGCCTACCGCTACCAGCGTGAGGTCGAGGAGAAGAAACGCATCATCGTCGGCGTGAACGAGTTCGTCACCCGCGAGGAGGAGAAGCCCGAGATCCTCCGCCTCGACCCGTCCATCGGCCAGCGCCAGGTGGAGCGGTTGCGCCGGCTCCGCGAGACCCGCGACAGCGAGCGGGTGGCCTGCGCCCTCGAGAAGCTCCGCCGGGCGGCCGAGGGTACCGAGAACCTCATGCCCGTTATCATCGAGTGCGTCGAGGCCCGGGCCACGCTGGGTGAAATCAGCGACGCCCTCCGTAAGGTCTGGGGCGAGCATCGAGAAACGGTGGTGATCTGACGTGCAGCCCAGCGACACGCGCTCCCTGGCCGAAGCCCGGCACCGGCTCCTCGCCGAACTGGAGCGCGAGCGGAACCAGCTGTTGCGCAACATCGAGACCTGCCGCATCCGCGACATCGAGCACCCCTTCATCGGCGAATGGTCCCTGAAGGACATCGTCGGGCACGTGGCCACCTGGGAGGCGGAAGTCGTCCTTGCCTTGAAGCAGCTCCGCGCGGGCCGCAGGCCGGCCATCCTCGACTTCGACCGCAGCCGCTTGGACGAGTGGAATCAGGAGCACGTGGAGCGGAAACGCGACCTGAACTTCTGGTGCGTGCTCGAGCAGCTGAAGGGCGGCCGCCGCCGCCTCATGGAGGAGATCGCCCAGCTCTCCGACGAGGACGTCGCCTCGGAAGGCTCCATCCACCACAAGCTCATCCGCTCCATCATCGACCACGACCGGCAGCACTGGCATCCCATCGCGGCCCGGCTTGCGGGCATGGCCGGGGTCCGGGAGACGAGCTTCCACTCCGTGCCCGAGGAAGTGTGGGCGCTCGACTGACCATTCCCGCGGAAGGAGTATGCGCGTGATCACCAAGATCCACCACGTGGGCATCGTCGTGCGGAGCGCCGATGAGGCGTTGAAGTTCTACCGCGACGCGCTCGGTCTGCCCGTTACGGCCGATAAGGTCGTCGAGGACCAGGGTGTGCGAGGGGTTCTCCTCCAGATCGGAAACTCCGAGATCGAGCTCATCGAGCCGACCCGCACCGACACGGGCGTCTACCGTTTCCTGGAATCCCGGGGCGAGGGGATGCACCACATCTGCTTCGAGACCGACGACGTCGAGGCGGAGCTCGAGGCCGCCAAGCAGAAGGGCATCCAGGTGATCGATGAGAAGCCGCGCCGCGGCCTCGCTGGGATGATCTGCTTCCTCCATCCGAAGTCCAATCACGGCGTGCTGGTGGAGTTCGCCCAGCCGCTCCCCGAAGGGCATTGATGTCGATCGGCGCCACCCACATCGACCACATCGTCATCAGGTCGAGCGACAGCGCCGCAACGGCAGCGCACTTCTCGCGCCTCCTGGGCGCGCCGATTCGTCGTACCATGACGCGGCCGGGGACAGGCGCGCATCTCGAGTTCATGAAGTTCGGCGAAGTCATCCTCGAGTTCGCCGGCCCGCCGCAGCCCAGTGAGGGGGAGCCTCGGGCCGAGCTCGCCGGCTTCGTGCTCTGCGTCCGTGACATCCACGCCGCCGTGAGCCGCCTCCGCGACCGCGGTTACCCGGTGGGCGACCCGAAGCCGGCCGTACAGCCGGGCGCACTCATCGCCACGGTGCGGGGCGGCACCCACGGAGTCCCCTTCGCCATCATGCAGTACGGCGCCATTCCCCAATCCCCAGCGAACGAGGAGCCCGAGGCATGAAGCTGTTGAAGATCGACCACGTCGGCATCGTGGTGCGAGACCTTCAGGAAGCCCTCGCCACCTACGAACGGAACTTCGGCTTGAAGGCCGACCCCAGCCGCGGCGGCGAAATCCCGGCGCTCGGCATCCGCAACGCCTTCGTGCCCGTAGGCGAAAGCGACCTTGAATTCATCCAGCCCATCACGGACCAGGGACCGGTGGCCGAGTTCGCTCGCCAACGGGGCGAGGGCCAGTTCCTGCTCTCCCTCGCCGTCGATGACCTGGAGGCGGCCGTCCAGCACCTCCGTGCTCTCGGCTGCCGAGTGAGCGACCCGAACAACGGCATCGCCTTCGTTTCGCCCAGGTCGACTTTCGGGGTGAACCTCCAGCTCATCCAGCGGGGGTAGATCGGCGAACGGCTCGACATACAATGGAGGCGGTATGAGCAGCGCACCGTCCACGACGAAGAAGATCCGCGTCCTGATCGCGAAGCCAGGGCTCGACGGCCACGACCGCGGCGCGAAGGTCGTCGCCCGGGCGCTTCGTGATGCCGGGATGGAGGTGATTTACACCGGCATACGGCAGACGCCGGAGATGATCGCCGAGGCTGCGCTCCAGGAGGACGTGGATGTGGTCGGCCTGAGCATCCTCTCCGGCGCGCACCTCGAGCTCTTCCCTCGGGTCGTCGAAGAGCTGAAGAAGCGCGGCGTCGACGATGTCCTCCTCTTCGCCGGCGGTATCATCCCCGACGAGGATGTGCCGAAGCTGAAGGAGCTCGGGTTCAAGGAGATCTTCGGTCCCGGCACCAACACCCAGGACATCGTCAAGTTCGTCTTCGAACACGTGAAGAAATAGCCCAGTGAACGAGCTCCTCGAACGCTTCCTGCAGGGCGACCGCCGCGCACTCGCCCGCGTCCTGACCCGCGTCGAGAACGATACCGAAGAAGGCCGGGAGTACGTCCGCCTTCTGTACCCGCGCTCGGGGCGTGCGCATACCGTCGGGATCACCGGCAGCGCCGGCTCCGGCAAGAGCACCGTGACCGGGGCCCTGGCGGCCGAATGGCGCCGCCGGGGTAAGCAGGTGGGCATCGTCGCCGTCGACCCTTCGAGCCCCTTCACCCAGGGAGCCCTCCTGGGCGACCGCATCCGGATGCACGACCTGGCGCTCGACCCCGGCGTGTACATCCGCTCCATGGCCTCCAGAGGAGCGCTCGGCGGGCTCGCCCCGGCGGTGAACGACGTCGTCGCGGTGATGGACGCCTTCGGGTTCGACGTCATCCTCATCGAGACGGTGGGCGCCGGCCAGGACGAGGTCGAAATTGCCGGTACGGCCCTCACGACCGTCCTCGTGAACAACCCGGGTACCGGCGACGACATCCAGGCGATGAAAGCCGGGATCATCGAAATCGCCGACATCCTCGTCGTCAACAAGGCCGACCTCCCGGGGGCGGACACCCTGGTCTCGCAGCTCCAGGCGCTCCTCACGCTCGCCCCGGCGGGGGCGCGCCGGCCGCCCATTCTCCGGACCATTGCCATCACCGGAGAGGGCATCGCCGCCCTGGCCGATGCCATCGAAGCGCACCGTGTGGAGCTCGAGCGGTCGGGTGAGCTCGAGCGCCAGCGCTACGACGACGCCCGTCACCAGATCCTGGCGCAGGCTCAGGCGATCCTCCTCGAGCGCATCCGTGCGGCCACCCCGGCAGACGAACTCGATGCCCTCGTTGCCCGGGTGGCTGCCCGCGAGCTCGACCCGCACACTGCTGCCGAGGAATTGGCCAGCGCGGTCCTCGGGACGCCGTTGCACCCGTGATACGATCGCCGGCGTGACCCAACAGCGGATCCGCGTCTGGTTCCGAAAAGGGGAGCGCCTCCGATTCATCTCCCACCTCGATGTCCTGCGCCACTGGGAGCGGGCGATCCGCAGGGCAGGGTTGCCGCTCGCCTACTCGCAAGGTTTCACGCCCCATCCGAAGATCGCTTTCGCGGCGCCCTTGCCGTTGGGGTTCACGGGCGAGGCGGAGGTCATGGACGTCACCCTCACCGAGCGCGTGGCCGTGGAGGAGTTCTGCCGCCGTTTGGCGGAGCAGACGACCGATGACCTCGCGGTCGTCACGGTCCGTGAGGTCCCGATTTCGGCACCGGCACCCCAGGCGGCCCTGGCCTGGGCCGACTACGAAGCGGAGGTGCCGGTTCCTGCCGGGGAGGCGCAGCGGCGGGTCGCGGAGTTCCTCGCCGCGGAAAGCTGGTCCTACACCGACACGAAGCGGGAGCGGCCCCGCACCTACGACCTCCGGCGGGCCGTGGCCTGGCTCCAGGTGCGCCCCGCTGCAGGTGGCAGCGTCCTGGCCATGCGCCTCCAGGCCGACCAGGAGCTCACCGCGCGGCCGGAGCATCTGGTCGAGGCGCTCTTCCCGGGAGTGGAGGCGCGGCGCATCACCCGCACGGCGCTCGTCCTGCGCGACTCCACGCCGGCAATCGATGCCTGGCGCACGAAAGGGCGGTTCGAATGACGGTCGTTGTCCGTCCGGCGGGCAGTGGCGACGCTCCGGGACTTTACGTGCTCTGGCAGGCGATGCTCCGCCACTACGCCTCCGTCGATCGCCGCGTGATCCCGTCGCCCGTGAGCGAGCGGGAGTTCGCCGAGGCGCTCGACGAGATCCTGGCGAACCCGTATGCCGCGGCTTTCGTCGCCGAGGACGAGGGGACGCTGGTGGGCTTCGTAAGCGGCGGTATCGAGAGCGCGCCTACCTCACGCCTCCCCGACCGCCACCTCACCATCGGGCACTTCTACGTCGCTCCCGCGTACCGCGGGCTCGGGATCGGCCGCCAGCTCTTCCGGGCGATCGCCGAGTGGGGAATGCGGACGGAGGAGATCCACCACTTCGAGATGACGGTCCTCGAGGCCGACCGTGAGGCCCGAGAGTTCTGGTCGCGCTTGGGCTTCACGCCCTTCATCCAGCGCCTGTGGGCGCCGCTCTCCGTCCTCGAGGAAGGTCCGGAGCGGCCGTGACCCTCTACCTCATCCGCCACGGCGAAACGGCAGCGAACCGCGATGGTCTCGGGCTTGGCCGGGCCGACCTACCCCTCACGGAGCGCGGCTGGCGGCAGGCCGAAGCGCTCGCGACTGCCTGCGCTCGCTTCTCGATCGCCGCCGTCTGGACGAGCCCTCTGCAGCGGGCTCGGCTCACGGCGGAGGCCATCGCGCGGGCCGCCGGCGCTTCGCTCGTCGTCGAAGGGGCGCTCGCCGAGCTCGACGTCGGCGATACGGAAGGGCTGCGCCTCGACGAGGTCCGCCGCCGGTGGCCCGACTTCGTCGCCGCGTGGTTGGGGAACGACCCGGCCGCGGTGCGGATGCCAGGCGGAGAGTCCTTGGATGACCTCGCTGACCGCCTTCGCCCCCTGCTGCCGCGGGTGCGCGAGCTCGAACCTGGGGGATTGGCGATCGTCTCCCACACCTTCGTGTTGCGAACCCTGCTCTGTCTGGTGCTTGACCTTCCCCTCGCTGCCTTCCGCTGGTTCGCTTGCGACCTCGCCTCGCTCAGCGTGGTGGACCTGGCTCCCCGGCCGGTGGTTCGCCGCTGGAACGATACGTGTCACCTCTCCAGGCTTGAACCCGGCGCTCTCGCGCCGTACCGTGGAGAGCCACGATGAGGTTGCGTTCGCTTTTGGCGAGCCGCGGACGTCTGGTGTTCGCCGCCGCCGTTCTACTCGCTGCCTACTTCGCCTACGACGCTGCCCTCGGTGCGATCCGCACCTATCGCCTTGAACAGCAGCGCGCCGCGGCGGAGGCGGAGCTCGCCCGTCTCGAAGCCCAACGGGACTACCTGCAGGGCGTGCTCGATTACGTGGCCTCCGATGCCTACGTCGAACAGGTGGCGCGCCGCGAGCTAGGCTACGTCCGCGACGGAGAGGTGCCGTTCCTGGTCGTGGGGCCGACGCCCGAGCCGGCAAAGCCCGGGCCTTGGTGGGAGGCGCAAGCCCCGACCCGATGAACGCACCCTCGACGGCACTCGCGGGGCACCCACCCCCGCGGTAGCGTTGTGCTGTGGAGGAGCTCGTCGAGCGAGTCGCTCGCTTCGCCGAAGACGAACGCCTCTTCCGCGGGGCGCGGCGCGTCGTGGCAGGCGTCTCGGGGGGCCCGGATTCGCTGGCCCTCATGGTCGTGCTGCAGGCGCTCGCCTCCCGCTTCCGATTCGAGCTGGTGGTCGCTCACTTCGACCACCAGCTACGCCCGGACTCGCGCGAGGACCTGGAGTTCGTGCGCCGCGTCGCTGCCGAGCGGGGCCTGAAATGCGTGACGGGGGAAGGCGATGTCGCCGCCCGCGCGAGGGAAACGCGCCGCGGCATCGAAGAGGTCGCACGCGAGCTGCGCTACCAGTTCCTCGGCTTCGTCGCCCAGCGGGAGCGCGCCGATACGGTTGCGGTCGGCCACACTGCCGACGACCAGGCCGAAACGGTGCTCCTGCGCATCGTCCGTGGCACGGGCATTCGCGGGCTCCGCGGTATGGTGCCCGTCGCGCCGCTTCCGGGTGCGCCCGCCTTGCGGCTGGTGCGGCCGCTCCTCGTCCTGCGGCGCGCCGAGACGCTCGCGGTTTGCCAGGCCGCTGGTCTGGAGGCGCGCCGTGACCCGTCGAACGAGAGCCTCGCCTTCGCCCGCAATCGCATCCGCCGAATGCTCCTTCCGGCGTTGCGGGAGCTGAACCCCGCGATCGAGCGTGCCCTCACCGGGCTGGCACGCAGCGCAGCCGAAGCCTTCGAAGAACTGGAGCGGCTGGCCCTCGCGGCTCGGCCCGCCGAGCGCTCCCCGGAGGGCGTGATCTTCGGCCTCGATGCCCTGCGCCGGCTGCCGACGGAGTCGCTCCTCCTGGTGCTCGAGCGGGAGGCGGCCTACCTCCAGCAGCCGGTCGCTTCGAACGCGACGCGCCTGGAGAACGCGCGGCGCGTCCTCCAATGCGGGCAAGGCGAGGTGTCCTTCGGCGGGCTCGTGCTGGAGGCATCGTGTGGACTGGTGCGGCTCGGTCCTGCCGTCCAGCCGCTCCACTTCACGCCGACGGTTCTGGAGGTGCCGGGCGTCACGCCGCTGGGTCCAGTCCGGGTCGCGGTAAGAACCGAGCCGGGGCCCGACGGGTGGGTCGCGCTCGATCGCGGAAGGGTTCGGGGTGTCCTGCGCGCCAGGCCGTTGCTGCCCGGCGACCGGATCGTCGTACGCGGCGTTCGGAAAAAGGTGTCCGATTGGTTGACGGAACAGCGGGTCCCTCGGTGGACCCGGCGTCGTACGGTTGCCGTCGCCGATGCCGAAGGCGTCGTCGCGCTGCTCGGTTGCCCCCCTTCCTGTAATCCCCCGCCCGCGACCGACGACTGCCTCTACCTTCGGCTCGAGCGTTCGACGGGGTGACGGGTGCGCGGTCAGCCGATTCCCCGGCAGTCAACGCACCGCCGTGCCATCGTATCCTCCCGGAATTCGGGGCCGAGGAGTGCCCGAAGCCGCTCGATCATCTCGCGTGGTGCTACCGGCCCGCCGCACCGTTCGCAGCGCACCTCTTCGCTCGTGACGGCGGCGACTGGACCGTCGAGGGCGGCGGGGTCGAATCCGGTGGCGACCCGAATGGCGCCCTGGGCCACCTCGGGGCAGTTGGCGGCGCACAGGCCGCAGCCGACGCAACGAGCGTGGTCGACTTCGATGGCCACTCCGCCGGGCGCCGGCCGTTCCGCGATGGCGCCGGTCGGGCAAACCCGTGCGCATGTCCCGCAGCGGGTGCACGGCCCGGGGTCGATGGTTGGCCGCCCGAGCCCTTCCAAGGGTTCGTCGTAGGGGTCTGTTGGGAGCGCTCCGGCGCGGAGGAGAGCCCGGAGGGCGAGTCCAGTGTGGGTGGCCCAGCCGGGCTCGGGTCGTTGACGGACCGTGACGGGACGTGGGTCCGGCGTCGGTGGCAGTTGGCCGGCGGCCAAGAAGGAGAACTCCGGCCCCTGGAGGCGGGCGCGGGCGTTCCAAAGCGAGGCGACGGCTGCGACGGCCTCCCGCGGTGCGGTGCCATCGCCCGAGCGGCACAGCTCGCCGCAGTGTGCGACGAGGACAGCGCCAGCGCCCAGCGCGGCGGCTCCGAGGAGAAGCCCCGGCGTGATCGCACCGGCGCAGGGGACTTCGACCACGGCCCAACCCGGCAGGGCCGCCCGCCGCCGGCAGGCGAAGGCGACCGCGGCTCCCGACAGGTCGGCCGTGAGCTGCTCGACCTCCGCTTCGAGGGCAGCGAGGCCGAAGGAGAGCAGTTCGGTAGCTCGGGGAGGGCAAACGCTCACGCACCGCCCGCAGGACGTGCAGCGTGCCGGGTCGAGTACCACGGCTCCATCAGGTCCGAGCGCGAGGGCCTGATGCGGGCACGATTCGATGCACCGGCGGCACCCCGCCTCGGCGGCGCAGAGGCGGGTGTCGACGGTGGGCAGGGCGTCGTAGCCGAGCGGAGGCAGGCCGAGGAGCGCACGGCGCGAGCGAACACCGGGACGGGGGCCCCAACGCGGCCGGAGGTGATGCCGGCCATCGGGCTCCTCGGCAGTCAGGCGCGCGCCTGCCGCGCGTACGCGGGCGAGGTTCGCGTACGCCGACCCAGGTTCCGTTTCGACCACGAGGAGACGCACCAAGGGATCGAGTGCTCCTCGCCGACGGAGCTCGCCGAGCCACTCACCGTCGGCATCGAGGGGCTGGCAGACCGCGGCCACGACGGAGGGCGGGAGCGATTCCGGTAACCGTGTCGGACGGCCCTCGCAGAGGCCAGGGACGAGGCCCCCATCGACCCAGCTCCCGTCGGTGTCGGTCTCCGGCAGGGCGGCATGGGGGCAGCGGAGGAGCATCCAACGCCGGGTCGGGGGGATCATTCCTCCCTCCTTGTGGCGTCCGCAAGGGCCGCGCAGAGCCGGTGCCAGTCGAACCGGCACGTGGCGGCCAAGGCGCCGATGAGCAGGGCCGCCTCCGGGAACGCCTCCTCGAGCGCCTCGCGCAGGGCGGGTAGCCAGGGTACGAGGTGATCCTCCAGCAGCTCGCGCCGGAGCTCCAGGGCACGCTCCAACGATGCTCCGTCGCCGCGTTCGTGGGCGTCCGCCTCCAGGGCGCAGAGTTCCGCCGCGAGCTCGAGCTCCACGGCGAGGTCGTCGGGCGTTCCCGAAGGCCGGAAACCCGCGCGGAGGCAGAGTTCGTACAGGGCGCCGGTGGGGTCCGTCCTGCCGCGCAGAAGCGTTCGCTCCAGGAAGAGGGGCGCATCGAAGCGGGTGCGGTCGAGGGCGAGGCCGCTCGGCCGGGCGGCGAGCGCCTGCTGCCAGGCGTGGCGCACGAGGGGGTCCGGGTGGAGGGGGAGGATTCGAGCCCGGAGAAGTTCGCCGGCCGCGCCGAGGTCCCCTTCCTGCACACCGGCGGCGCCCGCCAGGGCTCCGAAGCGGTACAGCGCTTGCTGAGCCCTGGCGAGCGCCGCCCCGCTCGCCTCGAACGCGTCGCTCACGTGTGGTCGCCGTTGCCGGGCCACAGCTCGTACACGATAGCAGCGATGAACACCATCATCACGCCCGCGACGAAGATGGCCGGCGCGAAGGGGACGCGCGGGTTGCTGTGCGCCACCGAATCGGGTGGGAAGCCCCACGGCGCGGCAAGAACGAAGTAGGCCACCACGCCGAGGATGAATCCGGCAAGGGCGATGCTTGCGGCAAGGAGTGCTCGCGTGCTCATCCGGTAACTCCTTCTCCTATGACGCGTGCTCGCTCTCGAGGGGAACGATTGGGAACAGCTTCGAAAACGCAAGGATGGCGAGCGCGCCGAGCGACATCAGGCCGACGATGATGGCAACCTCCACCCAGGTGGGGATGTACACCCCGTGACCGTACGGCAGGAGCGAGCCGTGGGTGAGGGAGGGCGTAACGATGATGAGCCGCTTGGCGATGGCCGCGATGTTGACGAGGATGCCCATCGCCACGACGGCACCGATGTTCCAGCTTCCCCGGAGGCCCTGCACCAGACCGATGGTCACCGCGGCGCCCAAGCCGACGGTCCCGGCCCAGAAGTAGGGCGCGTACGTGCCCCAGAGCAGGAGGGCCACCAGTTCCTGCTCACGTTCGTGGCCCGCATACCCCGCAGTGAGCACCTCGATGAGGGTGAAGTAGAGGTAGATCATCCCGAGCACCATGAGGAAGATGCCGAGGAGCCGGAACGTCGCCGGGCGGATCTGCTCGCGAGTGCTCGGGAGGAGCCAGCGCACGAGCGCGGCCATCACGGCGATGTGGCCGAGGCCCGACACCCCTGCGAGGACCACGAAGCCCGGAGCCTGCAGGGCGCTGAACCATCCAGGACGGCCGCCCATGAGCCCGAACACCAGGCCCAGCGTGGAGTGGGCCGTGACGAGCAGGGGGAGGATCGCGATCGCGAGGAGGAACGAAGTCCGCTCGTGGCGGGCACGCTGGGCCGGCGTGTCACGGTAGCCGGCCGCCCACCAGCGATAGAACCATTGCAGGCGGGAGGGTTCCTGCGCCAGGAGGTACGCGTCGCGGCGCCCCGCTAGGTAGAAGTACACGAGGCTGGCGAACAAGTACCCCGCCATGACCAGGCTGAAGGTCCCGAAGAACGGCGACTGCGGCCGCGCGTACCGGAAGAGGTTGGTGATCCCGCGGAGCGGCTGGCCGAGGTCGGCCAAGACGGAGAAGGCCCCGAGGACGAGGGAGACGATCGTCAGCAGCTCGGCCATCCGGGTTATCGGCTGGAGCGCTTCGATACGCAGCAGCCGTACTAGCGCGGCGATCGATATGCCGGCGAAGCTCACACCGATGAAGTACACCACGAAGGCAATGTACAGACCCCAGGGGCTTCCGCCTTGGGTCCCCCAGTCGCGGAGGCCGGTGACCACTTCGCCATGGATGAGCTGCTGGGAGTAGGCAGCGATGCCCACGGCGACGATGGCGAGAAGCGCTGCGCCTGCCGCAACGCTCAACGGTCCCCAGCGGCCGACGCCGGTGTCGCGGAGAGTACGGGCCTGGATGCTCATCCTTTCTTTCCTCCCTTGACCGCATCGAGCTGTCGGTGCTCGCTCGTCGGCGGCTGCCCGTTCAGGTAGAAGACCCTCGGCTCGGTGCCGACGTCCTCGAGCAGTCGGAAACGGTTCGACTCGCGGAGCTTCCGCGAGACGGTGCTCTCGGGGTCCTCGAGGTCGCCGAACTCGAACACGCGGACGGGGCAGTTGGCCACGCAAGCGGGCTCGAGCCCCTTCTCGACCCGGTGTACGCAGAAGGTGCACTTGCCCATGACGCCCTTGTAGTGGACCGCGCCGGCCGTCAGTCGCCGCTCCTCACCGTATCGGCGGTCATGGTCGGGGTTGTGCCAGGGCGGCGTTTCGCCGTTCCCGCGCTCCTTCACCTCGGCGTCCTTGTTCCAGTTCAGGTACTGGCCCTTCTTCGGCGATTTCCAGTGGAAGTAGTTCACGCCGTACGGACACGCGACCTCGCAGTAGCGGCAGCCGATGCAGCGCTGGAAGTCGGTGAGGACGATCCCGTCCTCGCGCTTGTACCGAGCGCCGACGGGGCACACCTTCACGCAGGGCGCGTTGTCGCAGTGCTGGCACGGCCGTGGGAGGAAGGTGAGGCGCGTGTCGGGAAACTCCCCCTCCTCCAGGCGGAAGACGTACATCCAGAACTGCTCTTCCGGGGTGTTGTTCTCGACCTTGCAGGCCACCATGCAGGCGCGGCAGCCCATGCAGCGGGCGAGGTCGATCGTCATCGCGTACTTCGGCATCGTTCAGGCCTCCTCCGCGCGGTAGACGCGCACCTTCACGTGGAAGGACTGGTCCGCGGTCATCTGGATGTATCCCGGGCCTGTGAAGAAGAGGGACGCCGCGCCCGGTCCGTCGTTCTCGGCCCACGGGTGTTTCGCTTCGCCGCCGAAGTGGTGCGGAAGCCCCACCGTATCGGGGCGGATGCCCTCCGTGAGCGCGAGCTTCGTCCGCACCCGCTTCGTCTCGCCCGTGACGGCGTTGTGCGCTTCCACCCAAACCTCGTCGCCCTCCTTCAACCCTCGCGCCTTCGCCGCCTTCGGGTTCATCCAGAGCCGCTGCTCGGGCCCCAGCTCAGCCACGAGCGGAAGTTGGTGGGTTCGTGCCTGCTTGAACTCGATCAGCTTGTAGCTGATGAGGTAGAGGTCGTACTCCTTCGGCGACTGCTCCATCGTGGGCGTGCGCCACGTCGGGAAGGGCGTGTAGTCCCGCCAGGCCCACTCTTCGGCTCCCTTTGCCTTCATCTGCTGCTGGGCGGCCAGCAGCGACTCGCCGTACAGCCGGTGGCGAATGCCACCGAACCGAGGCTCCGTCGCCCAGCCGTACAGCTTCTTCGGCGAAACCGGACCCTTCACCCACACGCCGTTCTGCTCGAAGTAGGCGATGCCTTCTTTCAGGCCCTGCGCCTTGGCCCAGCGGTCGAAGACCTCCCGCGGTGTCGGCTTCTTGTCCAAGGGCAGCGCGAACTCGTCCTTCAGCCCCAGCGCCTTGTTGATCTGGTCGATGTACCCGTTCTCTCCGTACAGCGTGCCCGTCGCCTCACAGATGTCGAGGTAGATTTCGAGCTCGCTGCGTGATTCTCCGAGCGGGCTCATGAGCGGCATTCGTAACGCTACCGCGTCGGTGTAGATGTCGCCCGCGGAGAGCGGGCCCTCGTACTTCTCCAGGGTGCTGGCGGGCAGCACCACATCGGCCAGCAGGTCGGCCGTCTTCGAGAGCCAGGGGTCAATGACCACCACGAACGGAATTCTCTTCAGGCCCTCGACGATGTCCTTCTGCGACCCGAAGGCGAGGACGGGGTTCGCCATGTGCACGATCAACACTTCGGGAAGCTTCTCGACGCCCCACTTCGCCGGGTCCTGGAGCACGAGCGAGACGACAGCGGTGCTATTCGAGTTGATGGGGAACCACTTCGAGTTGGATAGCCAGATGTTGTAGGGAGGGTCGGCCAGCTTGAACGTGCCGAACTTCTCGAAGTTCGCGTGGACCTTCCAGGTTGCGTCGATGAGTTGGCCTCCCGCGGCGCCCACCGCTCCCACGAGCATCATCGCCAGCAGCATCGTCCGGACCGCCTGGAACCCGAGCTCGGTTTGGGCCGCGTGGTAGGTATGGATGCCCACGGGCCGGTAGGCGACCTCTACCCCGTCGACCACGATGGTGGAGCCGATGCCGGCGGTTTGGACGATCTCCCGCGCGAGGTCGCGAATGGCCTCCGCTTCGAGGCCGGTGATCTCGGCGGCCCACTCGGCCGTGTACCCCGCCGTGTGCTCCTTGAGGAGCTCGAACGCCGTCTTCGCCGCTCGGCCGCCGACGCGGAAGCTGCCCTCGAGGGCGGGTTCGAGGCCCTCCGCGTCATACGGCTTCGCCGTGTTCGTCTTCGTGTCCCACACCAGCTCCTTCCCGCCTTCGCGGAGGAAGAAGCCATCCTCGCCGACGAGGAACGGCGCGTTCGTGTAGTTCAGCAGGTACTCCGTGTCGAGCTTCCCGAGCGCGATGATTTCGCGGACGAGCGCCAGAGCGAGGGCGAGGTCGGTCCCGGGCCTGATCGGCAGCCACACGTCGGTATGGGGACCGAACGCTTGCCGGCGCGGGTCGATGGAGATGACCCGCATGCCGCGCTCCCTCGCCTGGACGAACTGGCGAGGGAAGGTGATCCAGCAGAGCTTGTTGCCGCCTCCTCCGGTGAGGTTATACCCCCAGTGGATGGCGAGCTTGCAGAATCGGTAGTCCGGATTGAGGACGCCGTTCAGTCCGACGGTGTACTCGCACGCCCGGTAGCCTGCGTCGGAGCAGAAGGCTCCGTGGTGCAGCTTCTCCGTGCCCAGGGCCGCGGTGAAGGCCGTGTCGTAGAGGGGGCCCGACTTGCTGCGGCCCTTTTGCCACACGACGAGCTTGGGATCCTTGGCCCGAGCCGCCTTGATCCTCTCGGCGACGAGGGCGATCGCTTCGTCCCAGGTGGCCTCGCGGAACTCTCCGGGCACGCCCTTCTCGTTGGTCCGGATGAGGGGCCGACGCACTCGGTGCGGGTCGTAGAGCGCGGAGATTTGGGCAACACCCTTGGGACAGAGCGTCCCCACGTTCCGCGGATGCGAAACGAGACCCTCCAGCTTCACGACCCGGTCGCCGAACTTCCGGGCCGCGATGCCGCAATCCTGCTTCCCAATCCAACAGGCGGAGTACGCCCACGACTCGGCGGGCTCGGCCGCCGCGGCCTCGCCTTTCGTGGCCGGGAGCAGGGTGCGGCCTCGTCCGAAAAGCAGCTCCTCAGCAGCGAGCGTGCCGGCAGCGACACCGGTGCCTTTGAGAAATGTCCGTCGGGTGATCGTTCCCAAGTGGCGCCTCCTCGCTCCAGCGTGCGCGCGGGCAGCGCGCCGACCTTAGCCTACTGCCGCGCAGAAATTCGCTTTGGGGCCATTTGGGGAAGAGGTGGCGTCCCGAACGGCCCCTGGGAATACCAGGAGTTTTCAATAGCCGAATCGGCGCCGTCAATCGTCGAGAAATGCAGGAAACCTACGGAGCAGTGAGCCGCAGTATTCGCAACAACCGTGCGTGAGTCTCGACCGGGGCGGCCACCAATCCAAGGATTGCCGGGCGCGGCTTGTTGAACCGCAGCGCCGCTCCCCGAGCGTCCGTGACTGCCAACCCCGCGGCGCGACAGAGCGCCACCCCGGCTGCAACGTCCCACTCGGCGCGGGGCTGCACGGTGACGACAGCCTCGGCGTGGCCCGCGGCGAGGAGGGCCAACCGGTAGGCGATGCTCCCCACCCCCACGAGTTCGCTCTCCCGCGGGAGCGGGGGGACCTCGCCGGCCTCCGCTTCGCCGCGACCGACGAGGACACGCAGGCGTCCGTTCTCGCCGGCGCTCCGCGCCAGCGAACGAGTGGCGAAGGTTTCCCCCGTCGCCGGGTTGTGTACGACGCCGAGGACCGGCTCTCCGCCGCGGACCAGCGCTACGGACACGGCGAACTCGGGGATCCCGAGGAGGTACTCCCTAGTGCCGTCAAGCGGGTCCACCACCCAAACCCACTCCCGTGCCAGGCGGGCGCCCGTATCGCGATGCTCCTCGGAGAGCCATCCTGCCGCCGGGAAGGCGGCCGTGAGACGGTCGTGGAGGAGCTGGGCGGCACGCAGGTCGGCTTCGGACACGAGCTCGTAACCGGGCTTGCGGCCGTATCGCACGCCGGTGCGTCGCAAACCGGCGATGACGCGCCCCGCCTCCTCGGCGGCGGCGACGGCAGCCTTCTCCAGCTCCTCGGGCGTCATGCGAAGGCCGTGAAGACCTCTTGGAAGGCTTGTTGCTGCCCGCCCCGGGTCGAATTCGGGACGAGGATGGGGGTGTTCACGCCAGCAGCGTACCAGGCCTGAAGCCCCTCCCGAACCTCGGCCTCGCTCCCGTAGAGGGCGACGTCCCGGAGCCACCGCTCGCTGGGGATCTCCGCGACCCGTCCCGTGTCCCCCGCCGCCAACGCCCGCTCGACGGCCTCCATCTCCTCGATGTACCCGGCCTCCTTCCAGTAGTTGCGGTAGTTGGGGAGCATGAGGTAGCCGGTGAGGTAACGGCGGATGGCCGCTTCGGCTGCGCGGCGATCATCGTCGATGCACACCGGGAGCATGTTGCCCACGAAGAAGCCGGCGGCCCGTTTCTCGGCGGGGATCTCGGCCAGCGATGCCGGCATGTGGCTGAGCGCCGCGTTCGCCCACATCGCTCCGTCCGCGATCTCGCCGGCGAGCCGGGTCATCCGCTTCCGGAGCGCGGCCAGCACGAGCGGAGGCTGCGGGCCGAACTGGTCGCCGACGCTGCGCATCCGTTCCACATACTGACGCATGTCGGCGACCGGCTTCCCGGCCTGCACGCCGTATCGCTGGTGGGTGGGGCCGTGGCTCACCCCCAGTCCGAGCCGGAAGCGCCCGCCGCTCACCTCGTGGAGGTAGGCAGCGGATGCCGCCATTTCGAACGGGTGGCGCACGTAGATGTTCGCGATGCCCGTCCCGAACTGGATCCGCTCCGTGACGTGGGCGAGCGAGACGCAGAGCCCTAAGTTGTCGCCGAAGCTGGCGCAGTACAGACCGGCGAACCCCCGCCGGTCCGCCTCGCGGGCGATCTCGAGAGCGCGTTGGCGTCGACCGGGTGCGGCAGCGAGCGCGAGAGCAGGCAGTCGGCTCATGTGGTTCGGCCTCCAATCGGCAAAGGGCGACTTCGAGGGCGAGTCTACGGGCTTCGGCCCGCCACCGGAAGCGAACCTGCCGGCGCCTTTGCTACCGTGATGGGGAGAGGGGGTCGTCATGCCGAATCGTCTCGCCAACGAAACGAGCCCGTACCTGCGCCAGCACGCCGACAACCCGGTGGATTGGTATCCCTGGGGGGAGGAAGCCTTCCGCGCCGCGAAGGAAACCGACCGCCCGATCCTTCTCTCGGTCGGCTACAGCACCTGCCACTGGTGCCACGTCATGGCGCACGAGTCGTTCGAAGACCCGGCCATCGCGGCGCTCATGAACGAGTGGTTCATCAACGTGAAAGTCGATCGCGAGGAGCGGCCCGACGTCGACTCGGTGTACATGACGGCCCTCCAGGCGATGACCGGTCAGGGCGGGTGGCCGATGACCATCTTCCTCACGCCGGAAGGGAAGCCCTTCTTCGCCGGCACCTACTTTCCGCCCGAAGATGCCCACGGCCGTCCGAGCTTTCGCCGGGTCCTCGAAGCGGTGCATCGGGCTTGGACGCTCGACCGCGCGAAGGTCCTCGAATCGGCCGACCACGTCGCCGCTGAACTCAAGCGTTTCGCGGCCGCGTCGGGGCGCCGCGGCGCCGTCGGCGAGGACGTGCTGGACCGGGCGGTCGATGCCCTGCGGGCCGTGTTCGACCCGGAGTGGGGCGGGTTCGGGTCGGCGCCGAAGTTCCCGTCGGCGCCCACGCTCGAGTTCCTGCTCCTGCACCACGCCCGCCTCGAGCATGCCGGCCGGCCCGACCCGGGTCCCTGGTACATGGTGCGGGAGACGCTCCGCCAGATGGCCTGCGGCGGAATCTACGACCAGCTCGGCGGGGGATTCGCGCGCTATTCGGTCGACGCGCGCTGGGTCGTTCCCCACTTCGAGAAGATGCTGTACGACAACGCCCAGCTCCTCCGTCTGTACGCCGTCGCTTGGCAGGTCGACCGCGATCCCCTCTGGGCCCGAATCGTCCAGGAGACAGCCGCTTACCTTCAGCGTGAACTTCTGGGGCCGGAGGGCGGCTTCTTCTCCGCCCAGGACGCGGACAGCGAGGGAATCGAAGGGAAGTTCTACCTGTGGACGCTCGACGAGCTGCGCCGAATCCTCGGGCCAGACGCCGACCTGGCGGCGGCAGCCTTCGGGGTCACGGAGGAGGGGAACTTCTTCGACCCGCACCACCCCGAGCTGAGGGGCCGCAATGTGCTCACGCGGCGATACGACCCCCGGGCGTTGGCGGAACGCTTCGGCCTCAGCGCAGTGGAGTTGGAGGCCAGGGTCGAGGAGATGCGCGAACGGCTCTTCCGCGCCAGGTCCGAACGCGTGCCGCCGGCCACGGATGACAAGGTGCTCGCCTCGTGGAACGGCCTGGCCATCGCCGCTTTCGCCGAAGCCGGCCGCATCTTCGGCGACGATACGCTGGTCGGCATCGCGCGCACGGCGGCGTCGTTCCTCCGCGAGCAGATGTGGACGGGCAGCGAGCTGCGCCACACCTACAAGGACGGCGTCGCGCGGGTGCCGGGCCTACTCGAGGATTACGCCTACGTGGGGCTCGGCCTCGTCTCCCTCTATCAGGCCACCGGTGAGCTTGCTTGGCTGCTCTGGGCGCGGGAGCTTTGGCAGACCCTGCTCGAACGCTTCCGCGACGAGGCGGGCGGCGGATTCTTCGAAACCCCTCGGGACGGGGAGGAGCTTCTTCTCCGGCAGAAGCCGCTCTTCGACGCGTCGACGCCGAGCGGAAACGGCGCGGCGGGCCAGCTCGCCTGGTGGATCGGTCGGTACTTTGGCGACCCCCAAGCCATCCGCGCGGCCGAGGACGTGGTCTCCATCCTCGGTCCCGACCTGGCCCGCGCTCCGAACGGACTCGGCGCGCTCCTCTCGGTCGCGGAGCTGTTGCTGGCGCCTCACGAGGAGCTGGCCATCGTCGGCCCCCGGACGCAGCGCGCCGCCTTCGAGCGTGTGGCTGCTGCAAGGTTTCGGCCGTGGCTCGTCCTCGCTCCGGCGGAGGCCGTTGGCGGGCTCCCGCTCCTCGAGGGGCGGGAGGCGCCGCCGGGAGAGGCGCTCGCCTACCGGTGCATCGACTTTGCCTGCGAGCTCCCTGCTGCCACGCCCGACGAACTAGCGCGACAGCTGGGCGGCTAGGGTCATCAGCGGGCGAAAACCTCGTCCACCGGCACGATGGTCACCCGTTCGGGCGTAAGACCGAGGGGCAGCTCGGCCACGAGGGCATCCTCGGCGAGGACCTCGGCCGGCGGGGGCGACTGATAGGTGATAGGGCGCGGCGCCCCGGCCAGCAGCTCCTGGCGGAGGGTATCGGCGTCCTCGGTCACGAACACGACGTGGTAATCGCTCGGCCGCAGGTGTCGCCGGACGGCGTCGTTCACCCGCTGCGGGGTGAGCTTGTCCAGCTCGCGTCGGATGTACTCGACGTAATCGGGGATCCCATACCACCAACTGTCGATCGCGTAGCCAACCTGGTGACCGACGGTTTTCGTCATCAGGTATGCGTTCTTCTTCAGGTACGTTCGGGTCTCCTCGAACTCCTCCTCGGTGAGGCCGCGTTCGAGGAGGCGCTGGACCTCGAACAGGGCGAGCTTGAGGGCGAAGACGGCGTGGTCGGGGAGGACGGGCCGGATCCAGATTTCGAAGAGCTGCGCCCTGCGTGCCACGTTCGGGTCGGGGAAGAACTGGAACATCCCCCGCGGGAAGGCCTCGATGTACGCGTAGTCGCCGTAATTCAGACCGCGTAGCTCGCGCATCCGCTGGAAGAGCCTCCCCTGCTGCGCCCGGTGCTCCCCCAGCCACGCTCGCGCCAGCCAGAGCGCGGCGAAGTCGGGGTGGCCGCGGAGCACGCCGATGGGGTGTCCCAGGGAGATGGCTGTGGCGCGCGTGGGCTTCCGCACGATGGTCACTTCGAGCCCCGCCGGCATCCGCCCAGCGATGTTGCGCTGGATGGGAGGCGCTCCTTCCTCGAGGCGTCCCAGCTCGCGTTCGATGCGCTGGAGCACGGCATCGGGGAGATCGCCGCCCGCGCCGACGACGAGCCGTGCCTTCCCCAGCGATTCGGCGGCGAACGCCTTCGCGTCGTCAAGGGTGATGGCATCCAGTCCGGCGACCGTGCCGAGCGGCGGGTGCCGGTAGGGCGTGCCCGCGAAGGCGCGCTCTTGAAGCACCTCCTTCCCGAGCTCCTCGTCGTTGTTCGACCGTAGGTCCTGGACGAGCGCGTTCTTCTGGTGTTCGCGCAAACGAGCGAAATCGTTCTCCCTCCACCCCGGCTCGAGAAGTTGCGGAAGAACGATGTCGAGGGTGCGGTCGATGGTGCCCCGGGGCGCCGCGATGGAGAAGGTGGTGAGCTCCTTGTCGACCTGCGCCGTGAGGCTCCCTCCCAAGGGGAAGAGCTGGCGTCGGATCTCGTCGATGGTGTGCCGCCGCGACCCACCTTCGGCCAGCAGGGAGGCGGTGAGCTGGGCAAGGCCCTCGCGGCCAGGCGGGTCGTCCGCCGAGCCGGTGGTGAAGGCGAGCTTGAGGTGGACGAGCGGCACCCCGCTCCGGACGAGGATGACCGGCCGGCCGAGCGAGCCCGTTTCCCTTCCCGAGGGGAGCGCAGGCGGCTCCAGCACCTCGGCGGGAAGGGGCTCGAAGGAGAGCGTCGTCTGCACGAGGCTTGGGTCCGTGATGAAGCGCCGCGCGGCGGCGAGCACGTCCTCCGGGGTGAGGCGCTGCAAGGTGCGGTAGAGGCGGTTCACCGTCTGGGCCGAGCGCTCGAAGTGGGCGAAGCGGGCCACGAAGGCGGCCACCGATTCGGAATTGTCGAACGTTCGCAGGAGCGCGTTCCGATTGTGCTCCTTCGCCGACTCCAGTCGGTCGCCTGGCACCGGCCGCTCGCGCAGTTCGGCGAGCGTGTCGAGGATTCGCCGCCGCACGAACGCCGCGTCCTCGGGGCGCTTGAGGCGAGCGAGCACCGTCGCCAGCGCTGGGTCCACATGGGGCGTGAACCACGGGAAGAGCTGGTCTGCCACCTGGAGCTCGTCGACGAGCTCCCGGTAGAGGTCCGAAGTGGGCCCGAACGCCAGGTCGAGGGCGGCGTCGATAGCGACATAATCGGGAGCATCGGCGGAGAAGGCGGGGCCACGAAAGGCGATGGTGACCCAGGGGAGGGTGGGCGCCGGCCACGGCACGTGCGCCGTCCGCGGGCCGCGCGGTGGCGGTTCCTGCGGGATCTCCACCGTGTGGCTGCCCCGCCTCCAGCCTCCCCAGTGCCGTTCGACGAGCGCGATCACGCCGTCGGGGTCGACGTCGCCTGCGACGACGATGGTAGTGTTTTCGGGCCGGTACCAGCGTTCGAAGAAGAGCAGCGAGTACTCGAACTGTTCCGGCATCGCCTCGATGTCGCGGAGGAAGCCCATGGTCGTGTGCTTGTAGGGGTGCACGTCGAAGGCGGTGTCCCGTTGAACTTCGAAGAGCTTGACCAGCGGCTCCGAGGCGTTCTTGTTGTACTCACCGAGGATGGCCTTCGCTTCGATGCGGAACGCCTCTTCGCTGTACGAGAGGTTCATGAAGCGGTCCGCCTCGATTTCGAGGAAGGTTTCCAGGTCCTCCGCGGCGAAGGTGGCGTGGTAGTTCGTGTAATCGTCGGTGGTGTAGGCGTTCTGTCGGGCGCCGGTTCGGGTCACGATGGCGTGGTACACCTCGGGCGGGTACCGCTTCGTGCCCCGGAACATCATGTGCTCGAAGAAGTGGGCGAATCCGGACTTCCCGGGTTCCACCTCGTTGCGGGAGCCGGTGCGGACGGAGATCTGGAGCGAGACGAGGTTGGGCAGCCCCGTCGGGATGACGATCACGCGGAGGCCGTTCGCGAGCGTCTCCTCGCGGATGGGGAAGGGAAGCGCGTCGTCGGTCTGCGCCGGGGCGGCGATGCTCATCGGGTTCACCTCCGTGATGTGCCTTCGAGTGTACCGGCGGCTGTGGCCCCGAGGCCGGTAGAATGCGGCCGTTGTGACCACCCAAGGAGGATGGCATGCGCATCGGCGTCTCCCTCACGAGCGCTCACGCAGTCACCGACCCGCGCCTCGGCGTTCGGTGGATGATCGAACGGGCGCGGGCCGCTCGGGATGCCGGCCTGGATTCCCTCTTCGTCGGCGACCATCACGCGACACGCGTTCCTTACTACCAGAACGTGCCCATCCTCGGTCGGCTGCTGGCGGAGTGGGACGACCGCCCCGCGGGGTGCCTCTTCCTGCTGCCCCTCTGGCATCCCGTGCTCGTGGCGGAACAGGTCGGGACGCTCGCCGCCATCGCCAAAGGCCGGTTCATCATGCAGTGCGCCGTGGGCGGCGGAATGTACGACCCCGAGCAGTTCGATGCCTTCGGGGTGGACCCGCGGCAGCGCCCTTCGCGCTTCGAGCAAGCGCTCGACATCGTTCGCCGCCTCCTCCGGGGTGAGACGGTGACGTCGGAAGGGCGGTACCGCGTGCGGAACGCCCGCATCGCGCCGGTCCCCACCGAGCCTGTCGAAGTGTGGATCGGAGGCAGCGCTCCGCCGGCCATCGACCGGGCGGCGCGCCTCGGCGACGGCTGGCTGGCCGCGCCCGACCTCACGCCCGAACAGGCCCGCCAACAGCTGGAGCTCTATCGGGAGCGCTGCGCGGCCCACGGGCGCACCCCCTCGGCGATCGCAATCCGGCGGGACATCTACGTGGGTGCCGACCCGGAAGAGGCCAAGGCCGTCGCCGAGCCGATCCTGGCCCGCGGCTATCGAGGCTTCGACCCGCGGGCCTGTGTGTACGGCTCGGCGGAGCAGGTGGCCGAGCAGTTCCTCGCCTTGCGAGAGATGGGGTACACGGACGTCATCGTTCGCCACCTGACGAACGAGCAGCCCAAGGTGCTTGCCTCGTACGAGCGGCTGGCTCGGGTTCGCGAAATGGTGGCCGGCGCGTGAGCTACCGGTTCTGCCACACCGGCGGCCGCTTCTCGAGGAAGGCGCGCATGCCCTCCTGGGCATCGGCCGTCTGGCTGCTCGCGGCCATCAGCTCGACGGCGTAGGCGTACGCCTTCGGCTGGTCCATGTCCACCTGGGCGTAGAAGCCGCGCTTTCCGAGCCCTTTCGAGAGCGGGCTCCCGCGCGTCGCGCGCTTCAGCAGGTCCCAGGTGGCCTCGTCCAGCTCCTCCAGCGGCACGACGCGGTTGACGAGGCCCCATTCGTATGCCGTTCGGGCGTCGATCGTGTCACCGGTGAGGGCCATCTCCAGGGCCCGCTTCCGGCCGATGTTCCGGCTGAGCGCCACGAGCGGCGTATGGCAGAACCAGCCGCCCTTGCCACCGGGAGTCGCGAAGCTGGCGGTGTCGGCGGCCACCGCCAGGTCGGCCGTAGCCACGAGCTGGCACCCGGCCGCGGTGGCGAGCCCGTGCACCTTCGCCACGACAACCTGGGGGATCGACTGCATCGTGTCCATGAGCCGGGTGCAGGTCCACAGCAGCTTCCGCATCTCGGCCAGGGAAGCGCCGGCCATGTCGGCGAAATCGTGCCCGGCAGAGAACACCGGCCCGTTCCCCGCGAGCACGACCCCGAGTGCGTCGCTTTCCCCCACGCGCTCGAACGCGTCGATGAGTTCGAGCATGTGGTCCATCGAAAGCGCATTACGCCGCTCGGGGCGGTTCATGGTGATAGTGACGTAGGCGCCTTCTCGCTCGACGACGATGTTCCGGTAGGTGGTGCTGGTCATCCTCGATGCTCCATGGGCGGTGTCGCTGCCCGCATCGTAGCAGTCTGGAGGCGTGACGCGCGGTCACAGCGCGCGGAAGACCCGTCTCCCGTCGACGCGCACGATGCGGCCGATGCCCGAGTCGGGCCAATGGCCGGCCATCCACACCCTCCCGTCGGAGGCCGCATCGTCGAAGAGTCGGGCGCGCGTGCGTGCCGCCAGGTCGGGGTCGACGTCGAAGGCGGGGGACCAGTCGGGATGGTCGAGCTGAACGGGGTGGTGGCTTGCATCCCCCACGATGAGCGCCCGCTCACCTTGGGAGGCGATGCCGATGGCGACGTGCCCCGGCGTGTGCCCGGGAGCGGGCACGAACACCAGGTGGTCGTCGATTGCCTCCTCGCCGTCCTGCAAGCGGAAGCGGTCCGCAACGGGAGCGACGCACTCCGCGAGGTGAGGCTGGGCATCCCCCTCCAGGTGCTCGGGCCGCATCCAGAACTGCCACTCGGCTCGCTGCGCACGGTGCTCCGCGCGGGGGAAGTACGGCTGGGGGGCACCGTCGGGCCCCGGGACCGTGTTCCAGCCAACGTGGTCGATGTGGAGGTGGGTGTGGATGACGCCGTCGATGTCGGCGGGGCCAAGACCTGCCTCGCGAAGGGCCTGGTCGAGCTTCCCCGCTGGGAAGTTCGGGCGCCGCCGCGGTCCGATTCCCGTATCGACGAGCCACGTCTTCCCGGCCGACCGCACGAGGAAGCAGGTGATCGTCATCCGCAGCAGGCCCCGCTCATCGAGGAGGTGCGGGTACTCGCCGAGGAAGGCCTCGGCGTGCTTCGGCATGAAGATGCGCGGATCGCCGAGCAGGTAGGTGTCGACGAGGGGAAGCACCTCGACGCTGCCGATACGGACCACTCGCATGGCCGGCAGACTCCTTCGGGCGCGATTCTACGCTCGGGACAGACGGGTGTCAGACGAGCGGCCAAGGGTAGCTGCGGTGCGGCCCGGGCAACGGGAACCGGCCGCGCTCGAGCAGGGCGAGGGCTCGCTGGAGGGCCGCCCGATACTCTTCCGGCCGGATGAGCTCGCGCAACGCCGCGAACGGCGCCTCCTCCCCTTCGAGACCTTCCGCCGCGCGCTGGAGCTCATGCAGCAGCTTGGGAGGGATGGGCTCGCCGGCCCAATCCCACATCACGGTGCGCAGCTTGTACTGGACGTGGAAGCACAAGCCGTGGTCGATGCCCCACACGTGCCCTGCCCCGTCCAGGAGGAGGTGCCCCGCCTTCCGGTCGGCGTTGTTCGTCACCACGTCGAAGAGGACGATGCGTTGGAGCTGCTCCGCGAGCTCCGGCCTCTCCCGCTGTTCGAAGTAGTGCTGGTGGGGATCGTGGGGGATGAAGAGCTGGAGCGCTCCGATGCCCTGCGGCCCTTCCCGCACGACGGTGGGAGGCACGAAGTTCCACCCTGCCGCTCGGGCGAAACGGTACGCCGCTGCCTCGCGGCGGTAGAGCGCGCCGTCCGGGAAATCCCAGAGCGGCGCCTCGCCTCGTGCTGGTTTGTAGATGGCGAGGACTTCCCCCGCGCGCGGATGACGGAGAACGGCCAAGTAGACGTAGTTCGAGGAGTACCAGATGGGGCGGCAGTCGCCAAACTCCGCCTCCAGGAGCACCCGTTCGGCGGTGTCGAAGTCGAGCGGCTCCACGGACTCAGCCTAGCAGCGGTTCACACCTCGATGGTTCCTCGCAGGACGGTGACAGCGGTGCCGGCGATGCGGACGAGGGTTGGCTCGGAGCCGCGGGCCTCGACCTCCACTTCGACGAGGCCGGGGCGTCCGATGAGGTGCCCCTGTTCGACGACATACCGGGGCTCCCGCACGAGGCCGTACTTCCACAGGTACGCGGCCATCGCTCCGATGGCGCTGCCGGTGACGGGGTCTTCCGGCACCCCGGCGCTGGCGGCGAAGTGCCGCGCATGAGCTCGGTGCCCGGGTTCGAGCGCCTCCAGCGTGAACACGTGGGTGCTGAAGTAGTGCCCCACCTGCTCGAGGTCGCTCAGGTGCTGCCAGTCGGGCCGGAGACGGCGGAGCACGTCGAGCGAACGCACCGGAACCATCGCCTGGGGGGTCCCGGTGCTCACGACTTGGACGGGGACGTCGGGGAGGATGTCGTCGGGCGAGATGCCGAGCGCCTGGGCGTAGACCGTTCGGTCGAGGCGGCGGCCGAACTCCGGCGGGTTCTGGGTCATCACCACCCGGACCGCTCCATCGTCGCGCCGCTCGATGTCCACGGGGAGGATTCCGATGCTGAGCTCTTGGACGACACGTGCCCGTCCGGGCGTGAGGTCGATACGGCCTTCCTCGGCGAGGGCGTGCATGGTCGCGATGGTCGGGTGGCCGGCCAGGGGAATCTCCTTCGTCGGGGTGAAGAAGCGCACCCGGAAGTCGGCCCGCAGGGAGGGGAAGACGAAGGCGGTCTCGCTGAGGTTGAGCTCGCGGGCGATGGCTTGCATCTGCGCGTCGTTCAGGCCGTCGGCGCGGGTGATGACGCCGCACGGGTTCCCCGTGAACGGTGTGCGCGTGAACGCGTCGACGATCTTCACCTGGTAGGCCGGCATGGCGTGAAGGATACCGCGCCGAGCGGCCGCGTGCCCTCTCAGAAGACGTCGAAGAGGGGGAAGCGCGGGCCGTCCTTGCAGCAAAGCTTCACGCCGCGGCGGGTGAAGATGGCGCAGCCGTAGCACATCCCCCAGCCGCAAGGCATCCGTTCCTCCATGAGGATCTCGGGACGCATCCGGCGGCTGTTCCCGCGCAGGACGTCGGCCAGGGCTGCGAACATCGGAGCTGGTCCGCAGGCATACAGCTTCGTCGCCCAGTCGAGATACGCTCCGACATGCTCCGTGACTAGGCCTCGCAGGCCCGCGCTACCGTCCTCGGTCACGGTCACGTACTCCACCTCCTTCGGCCACGCGCCAGGGGGCAAGAGGGCGGCCGACGTTCGCGCGCCCATCATCGCCACGACCTGGTGTCCCCGGGAGACCGCCGTCTCGGCCAGGTCCACGAGCGGAGCGATGCCGACCCCTCCGCCTACGAGGAGGATGTTCGCCCGGTCGCGCGGCAGGCGAATGCCCCTCCCCAGCGGCCCGTACATCCGCACTCGGTCGCCTGGCTGTCTCCGCGCCAGCCAGGCCGTCCCCCGGCCCACGACGGTGTAGAGCAGCGCGAAGCGGTCGCCGTCGACGCGGTGGTACGAGAAGGGCCGCGCGAAGAACGGGTCGCAGCCTTCGCTGCTACAGTGCACCATGACGAACTGTCCGGGCTCGCGGCGTCGGGCCAACGCCTCGGAGGCGAACCACGTGACGAACGCGTTCTCGTACGCCGGTTCCGTGGAGAGGACGACCGCCTCGGCGACGTTCATCCCGCCAGGTACTCCTCGAGCGAGCGGATGTCGTAGGCGGCCGGCCGCACGGCCGCTTCGACCGCCACCCGCGCTGTGTCGAGGGAGGTGAAGCACGGGATCCGCCGCTCGGCTGCCGCCCGGCGGATATGGAAACCGTCGCGCAGCGACCCCGTGAACCGCCCCTCCGGCGTGTTGATGACGCACTGCACGGTGCCGTCCCGGATGACGTCGACCACGTTCGGGTGATTGCCCGTCAGCACCTTGGTGACGATGGTGACCGGGAGCCCGAGGGCGGCGATCATCTGGCCGGTGCCTTCGGTCGCATACAGCCGGAAGCCCGCGTCGGCGAGCTTGTGGATGAGGGGCAAGGCGTCGGCCTTCGTGCGGTCGCTCAAGCTCAGAAGCACCGTGCTCTTCGGCTTCAGCGCCATGTCGGAGGCGACGAGCGCCTTGTAGAGGGCGGCTTCGAAGTTGCGGTCGACGCCCATCACCTCGCCGGTGCTCTTCATCTCCGGCCCGAGGTGCGTGTCGACGGCCGGAAGCTTCGACATCGAGAAGACGGGCGCCTTGACGGCCACGAGATTCCGCTTCGGCCAGAGACCGCTCGGGTAGCCGAGGTCGCGCAGCTTCCGCCCGAGCATCGCCCAGACGCCGAGCTTCACCATCGGGACGCCGGTCACCTTGGAGAGGAAGGGCACCGTCCGGCTGGCTCGGGGATTCACCTCCAGCACGTACACCTGCGGTGGCTCGCCCGGAGCCCGTGGCATGACGACGTACTGGATGTTGGTCAGGCCGACGGCGCCGAGGGCGAGCACGATGCGTTGGGTGTACTCGACGATCGTAGCCTCTTCGTCGGGGTCGAGGTGCAGCGGCGGGTAGACCGCCATCGAATCGCCGGAGTGCACGCCGGCGCGTTCGATGTGCTCCATGATGCCCGGAATGAGGACGCTCTCTCCGTCGGAGATGGCGTCCACCTCCACCTCGCGCCCCTCGAGGTACTTGTCGATGAGGATAGGCTTTCCCGGCGCGGCCTCGGCCGCTTGGGCGAGGAACGTCACCATCTCGGCCGGACCCTGGACGATCTCCATGGCCCGGCCGCCCAGGACGTAGGAGGGCCGCACCAGCACCGGGTAGCCGATGCGCGCGGCCACCTTGAGGGCGTCCTCCAAGTTCGTTACGGCGGAGCCTGGCGGCTGTGGGATGCCCAGCTCCTGCAGGAAGCGTTCGAAGCGCTGGCGGTCCTCAGCGATATCGATAGCCTCCGCGCTCGAACCGAGGATGGGCAGTCCCGCTCGCCGCAACGGTCCGGCCAGGTTGATAGCCGTCTGTCCCCCGAACTGGACGATGGAAGCCGGGGGTGCGCCCGTTCCCGCTTCGTTTTCGAGGATGTCCCGTACGGCTTCCTCGTCCAGTGGCTCGAAGTAGAGGCGGTCGCTCGTATCGAAGTCGGTGGAGACCGTCTCGGGGTTCGAGTTCGCCATGACCGCCCGGTATCCCGCTTCGCGGAGTGCCCAGGCGGCGTGCACGCTGGCGTAGTCGAACTCGATCCCCTGGCCGATGCGGATGGGCCCGCTGCCGATTACCAGGGCGGCGCGGCCGTCGGCGGGTGGCGCCTCGTTCTCCTCCTCGTAGGTGCTGTAGAAGTACGGCGTCGCCGCTTCGAATTCCGCTGCGCACGTATCGACCATCTTGTAGACAGGTCGGATTCCCCACTCCCGCCGCAGCTCCCGCACCTGTTCGGGGAGCCGGTCGGCGAGTTGGCCGATCATTTCATCGGAGAAGCCGAGGCGCTTCGCTTCTCGGAGGAGGGAGGGGTTGAGGGGCTCGGAGAGGAGGCGTCGCTCCATCTGCACGATGTTCCGCATCCGCTCCAGGAACCAGGGGTCGATCCCGGTGAGGCGGGCGATGTCGATGGGCTCGGCGCCCCGGCGCAGGGCGGCCATCAGCGCCCAGATGCGTTCGTCGGTGGCGTCGAGGGGAAGCTCCCCACCGTCGCGCCATTCCGGGCGTTCCCACAGCAGCGTCCGGCCCCCCACTTCCAGGCCGCGGACGGCCTTGTTCAGCGCGGCTTCGAAGCAGCGGTCGATGGCCATCACTTCGCCGGTGGCCTTCATCTGCGTCCCCAGCCGGCGGTCCCCCAGGGCGAACTTGTCGAACGGCCAGCGGGGGATTTTCACGACGCAGTAATCGAGCGCCGGTTCGAAGGCGGCCGTCGTCTTCTGCGTCACCGCGTTCGGAATCTCGTCCAGCCGCTTGCCGCAGGCGATCTTCGCTGCCACCCGGGCGATGGGGTAGCCGGTGGCCTTCGAAGCGAGCGCCGAGGAGCGGGAGACGCGCGGGTTCACTTCGATGACGTAGTACGGCAGGCCCCGGCTCGTGTCCCCCGTCCAGGGGCGGACGTCCGGCCGGGGGGCGAGGGCGAACTGGACGTTGCACCCGCCCTCGATGCCGAGCGCATCGATGATGCGCAGGGCCGAGGACCGCAGCATCTGGTAATCCTTGTCGGTCAGCGTTTGCGAGGGCGCCACGACGATGGAATCTCCCGTGTGGACGCCCATGGGGTCGAGGTTTTCCATGTTGCAGATGGTGATGCAGTTCCCCGCGCCGTCCCGCATCACCTCGTACTCGATCTCCTTCCATCCCAACAGGTTCCGCTCGATGAGGACCTGGGTGATCGGGCTCGCCGCCAGGCCGCGGGAAGCGATCTCCCGCAGCTCCTCCATCGTGTGGGCGATACCGCCGCCGGTGCCGCCGAGCGTGTAGGCCGGCCGCACCACGACCGGCAGCCCGATCCGTTCGGCCGCGGCGAGGCATTCTTCGACGGTGTGGCAGATCTCGCTCTCGAGCACCGGCTCGCCGATGCGTCGCAACAGCTCTCGGAAGAGCTCTCGGTCCTCCGCGTACTGAATCGCTTCGAGCGGCGTCCCCAGAAGGCGCACGCCGTACCGGTCGAGTACGCCCGCACGGTGGAGGTCCACGGCCAGGTTGAGCCCGGTTTGGCCGCCCAGGGTCGGAAGCAACCCTTCCGGCCGCTCGCGGGCGATGATGCGCTCGAGGCTCTCGACCGTGAGCGGCTCGATGTAGACGACGTCGGCGATCTCCTGGTCGGTCATGATGGTCGCTGGGTTGGAGTTGACGAGGATGCTGCGGACGCCCTCTTCCCGCATCGCCTTGCAGGCCTGGGTGCCGGCGTAGTCGAACTCGGCTGCCTGGCCGATGACGATGGGCCCGGACCCGATGATGAGCACGCTTTCAGGTTTCTTCCGCATACCGACTCCTCGCAGGGGTGGGCAGGTGTTGCACGCCTCCGGATTCGCTCCGTTCCCTCAGCGCCGCCGGCGCTCGTCGCGACCGTGCATCCGCGCTCGACGGTGCCACTGCACGCCGGCGACGGTACCCGCGGCGGCGAGCGGCATGAGCGTCAGGAGCCACGGCGGCGCCATGGCGATGAAAAGCGCCCCCTCCAGGAAGCCGCAGGCAGCGCCGGCGGCCAGGGGAAGCGCCGTCACGGTCACGCTCACGGGCTCGGGGGAGATAAGCCCGCCCAGGAGGATGGCGAACCCCCCGGTGATGGCCAGCGCGGCGGCGAAGAGCCGCGCCAAGGCCGGCCCCGCACCCCCGCCGACCAGGTCCGAGGACACCACCGAGGCCAACCCGAGGACGGCAGCCATGGCGATGGCACACGACCCCACGGCGACGATCGCGTCGCGCAATCCGAACAGGAATCCATCCGCTCCCCCGGACGGGGCGACCCTACGTTGTGGCCGATTCATCGAACCCACCGTGGCCACAGGCACCTCACAGCGGCAGCTCGAACCGCATATCTGGGTTGCGGAGCGGCACCATCGCTCCGATCGACGACAGGAAGCTCAGAGCTGGTTCGTTGCCCTCGGGCAGCCTGCCCCGGATTCGCTTGTAACCGCGCTCCCGGGCGAAGTCGAGCAGCTCCTCGGCGAGGGCCGTCCCGATCCCCCGACGGCGGAAGTCCGGCAGCACCCAGACTCCGAGGAGCGCCGTGTTCGGCTCCACCGTCGAGTAATCGATGGCTCCGAAGGCGACAGGGATGCTCCCCTCGTACGCGAGCAGGATGACGCCGTTCTCTCCCAGTCGGTTGAGCCAGGCGCGCGCCGTCTCGGCGTCGAAGTCGGCGGGGAGGCCGACGTTTTCGTCCTTCCCCAGCCCCCGCACGATGCCCGCCACAGTCTCCGCGTCGGCGGCCGTCGCCCGTTCGATGCGTAGCGTCCCGGTCATGGCGCTCCCTTCACCTCCGCCATCATCTGTACGAAGCGGTCGAACATCGGCGTGCTGTCGAGAGGCCCGGGGCACGCCTCCGAGTGGTACTGGATGGTCATCACCGGCTCGGTTCGCATGGCCAGCCCCTCGACGGTGCCATCGTTCAGGTTGATGTGGCTGACGTAGGCGCCCTCCACGAGGCCTGCCGGGTCGACCGCGTACCCGTGGTTCTGGGCTGTGATGGTCACGCGACCCGTGACGAGGTCCTTCACGGGGTGGTTGCCGCCCCGGTGTCCGAACGGAAGCTTGAAGGTGGTCGCGCCGAGCGCCCGCCCGATGACCTGGTGCCCGAGGCAGATCCCGAACAGCGGCACCCTCCCGATGAGCGCGCGCGCCTCGCGCACCGCGGCCTCCAGCAAGTCGGGGTCGCCCGGGCCGGGAGACCACACGATGCCATCGGGCTTCCAGTCGAGCAACACCGACGCGGGCGTGGAGGCGGGGAAGACCCGCACCGCGCACCCTCGGGCGCGCAGCAGCCGAAGGATGTTCCGCTTCACGCCGCCGTCGACGACCGCCACGCGGTACCGGGGCTCGGCGGGAGCCTCCCAGTCGTACGGCGCCTCGGCGGTGACGGTCGAGACCCAGTCGATGGAGTCGTAGGATGGCAGGGAGCGCACCCGGGCGAGCGCCTCTTCGTACGTCTCATCGGTCGTGACCGTTCCGAGCATCACTCCGTACGACCGGATGCGGCGCGTCACCGCCCGGGTGTCCACCTGGTCGATCGCCACGATGCCGCGGCTTTCGAGCAGCTCCCGGAGGGTGCCCTGGGACCGAGGGTGGCTCGCGAAGGGTGCCAGCTCGCGGATGACGAGGGCGCACGGTTGGATGCGGCCCGATTCCTCCACCGCCGGGTCGATGCCGTAGTTCCCGATCATCGGGTAGGTGAGGACGAGGATCTGTCCCGCGTACGAGGGGTCGGTCAGCATCTCCTCGTACCCGGTCATCGAGGTGTTGAAGACGACCTCGCCGTCGGCCCGGCCGCGGGCCCCGATGCTTCGGCCGGCGAAGGCGGAACCGTCAGCGAGAACGAGCAGCGCGTCCGGCATGCAGGGATGCCTCCTCCTTCCATAGGACGCCGCCCGCGATGACGGCCCGCACTCGGCCGACGAGCTCGCAGCCGGCGAGCGGCGTGTTCTTCCCTTTCGAGGCGAATGCCGAGGGGTCGACCCGCCACGCAACGGAAGGGTCGACGACGACGACGTCCGCAGCTCCTCCCACGGTGAGCGTGCCGATGCCTGGCACCCGATGGCCGAGGGCGAAGGCCGATGCCGGTCCTGCCGTCAGCGCCCGGACGACGGTCGCGAGACGCAGCTCTCCCCGCGCGATCTGGGTCCACAGCGTGCCGACGGCCGTTTCGAAGCAGGAGATGCCCGGCGCGGCTCGGTCGAACTCGCACGCCTTGTCTTCGGCCGCGTGCGGCGCGTGGTCGGTGGCGATGGCGTCAATGACGCCCGCCTCCAGCCCTTCGATGAGCGCTCTCCGGTCGGCCTCGCTGCGCAAAGGGGGGTTGATCCGTGCGTTCGTGTCGTACGCCGGCTCCGACCCCGGTCCCCAGACGGCCTCCTCGGTGAGGAAGAGATGGCTGGGCGTGACCTCGGCTGTCACCGGGATGCCCCTGGCTTTGGCGTCGGCGATGAGCTCCACCCCTCTCGCCGTGCTCACGTGGGCGATGTGGAGCCGGGCGCCGGTCTCCTCGGCGAGGGCGATGTTGCGGGCGATGGCGGCGACTTCCGCCGAAGCGGGCGCCCCCGGAAGCCCCAGCCGTTCGGAGAGGGCTCCTTCGTTCATCACGCCACCCCGCGAGAGCGCCGGCTCGTCGCAGTGTTCCGAGAGCGGCACTCCCAGGTCCGCTGCCAGCTCCATCGCTCTGCGCATCAACCGGGCGTCGGCCACAGGGCTGCCGTCATCGCTGAAGGCCACGCACCCCGCCGCCGCCAGCTCGGCAAGCTCCGCGAGTGCCCGTCCTTGCCGACCGCGCGTGATGCACCCGACCGGCAGCACCCGCACGCGGGCATCGCGCCGGAACCGCTCGAGGAGGTCGGCCACCTGCGGCGCAGAGTCCGGTGGCGGCTCCGTGTTCGGCATGGCGCACACGGTCGTGAATCCGCCCCGAAGGGCCGCTTCGGTCTCCGTGGCAATGGTCCCCTTCTGTTCGAAGCCCGGCTCGCGGAGGTGCGCGTGGAGGTCGACGAACCCGGGGAGAACGAGGCAGCCCTCCGCCTCGACAACGACGTCGGCGGTCTCGGCAGGCGGTGTGCCGAGCGCAGCGATTCGGCCGTCGGTCACGAAGACGTCGCCGACGGCATCGACTCCGGTCGCCGGGTCGAAGATGCGGCCGCCGCGAATGAGGATGGACGTCATCGCGCCCGCGCCCCTGCGAGGAGGTAGAGCACCGCCATGCGGACGGCAACGCCGTTCGCCACCTGTTCTTCTACGAGGGACTGGAGGCCGTGGGCGACCTCCGGCGAGATTTCGATGCCCTCGTTCATCGGCCCCGGATGCATCACGAGCACGCCCGGGTTCGCCTTTGCGAGCCGCTCGGCGTTCACCTGATACCGCCTTACGTAGTCGCGGACCGAGGGGATGAGCCCGTGTTCCTGACGCTCCTTCTGCAGCCGGAGCGCCATGACGACGTCCGCCCCGCTGATTGCGGCTTCGAGGTCGGTGCTCCAGTGGAAGTTCGGGGTACCCTCCAAGCTGCGGATGAGGTGTCGAGGGAGCAGGGTCGCCGGCCCGCAGAAGACGACGTGCGCTCCCTCACCGAGCAGGAGCCAGAGGTTCGACCTCGCCACTCGGCTGTGGAGGATGTCGCCGACGATGACAACGCGCCGGCCGGCCAGGCTGCCGAGGTGCTTCCGCATCGTGTACAGGTCGAGGAGCGCCTGCGTCGGATGGGCGTGCATGCCGTCCCCACCGTTGATGAGGCTCATCGAGGCGTGTTTCGCTGCCACCGCCGGCGCGCCTGCGCTTGGGTGCCGCATGACGAGGATGTCGACCCCGATGGATTCCAGCGTGCGGACCGTATCGATGAGGGATTCGCCCTTCTCGACGCTGCTACCGGCGGCCGTCAGGTTCACCACGTCGGCGCCGAGCGCTTTCGCGGCGACCTCGAAGCTGGCTCGGGTCCGCGTGCTCTGTTCGTAGAACAGCGTCGCGACGGTCACGCCCCGGAGAGCGGCGACCTTCCCCACCGGGCGACGGCGGATCTCCGCCATGGCGTCCGCCGTGCTCAGGATCAGCTCCACCTCCTCGCGCCGGAGCCCCTCCGTGTCGAGGAGGTCCTTGCGCGTCCAGCGCGCTTGGGTTGCGGGCACCGCCGGTGCGGTCTGGGGAGCGGTGCTACGGGCCAACTGCCACCTCCTGCTCGACGACGTAGACACCGTCCTCGCCGTCGACCTCGGCGAGCCGGACCTCCACACTCTCCCGCGGTGAGGTAGGGACGTTCTTTCCGACGAAATCGGGCCGGATGGGAAGCTCCCGGTGACCGCGGTCCACGAGCACGGCCAGGCGCACCCGGGCGGGGCGTCCGAAGTCCATCAGCGCGTCGAGCGCAGCCCGAACCGAACGGCCCGTGTAGAGGACGTCGTCCACCAGCACCACGGTTTTGCCGTCGATGGACACCGGGATGTCGCTGGGCCGGATGCTCGGGAGGTCGTTGCGATGAGCGAGGTCGTCCCGGTACAGCCCGATGTCGAGCCGGCCGACGGGCACGCTCACGCCTTCGATACGGGCGATGGCCTCGGCCAGCCGTTGGGCAAGGGGGTAGCCTCGCGTGAGCATCCCGACGAGGACGACGTCGCGGCCCCCGTCCGTGTTCTCCACGATCTCGTGGGCGAGGCGCCGGACCGTACGGCCCAGGGCTTCCGCGTCGAGCAAGCGGCGAGAGGTCACGAAAAAACGCCTCCCCGGGAGGACGGGCAGGCGCGCGCGGCATAGACGTTGCCGGCCATCCGGCAGCCTCCTCCCTTTCCGGCCTCACGGGACCGGTTTAAAGGGTTTCTCCAATCGTAGGGCGACCGATGGCGGATGACAAGCCGCGGGCGCACACCCGCACGCGACCGTATAATCGGGCGCGATCTCACGCTCCGAAGCTATAGGAGCGGCGCATGCCCGACGGACTCGGCCCAAACGGTGAGCTTCGCGACGGCGACGTCCGGGAGCGCATCTTCGCCAGCGCACTCCGTCATTTCTCCCAGAAGGGGTACGCGGCCACCTCGCTCCGCGAAATCGCCGAGGACGCTCGCACCACGAAGCCGATGATCTACTACTACTTCGGCTCGAAGGAGGGGCTGTACGGGCACATCGTGCGCGAGTTCCTCGAGGAGATGGAGGCCGCGATCCGCTCGTCGCTGCCTGATGGCCCCCCTCCAACCGAGCAGGTGATGCGCTACTGCGAGCGGTACCTCGACTACTTCCTCCGCAACGAGGAGATCATCGCCCTGGTACTGCGGGAGGTGTTCGGCCTCGGCGGGACGCCGCTCTTCACCTTCTCGCAGGCGTTCGGCGAGCGCGTGCGCAAGCCGCTCGACGAGATCCTTGCCCGAGGGATCGACCGTGGTGTCTTCCCCAAACACGACGTGGCCGAATTGGCGACGGCCATCACCGGCATCCTGAACATGTTCATCCTCGCCCACGTATTCGGAGGGGCTCCCATCGAACGCGAGGCGCCGCTCCGGCAAGTCGCTGTCTTCATCCGGGGGCTCGAAGCGTCCGCCCGGTAGCGGGACGGGGACGAACGGGGATCCCCTCTGTGCGCAGCGTCATCTCCCGCCGTCTCCTCTGGTAGGAGGACGTCGTGCCCAAGCTGGTCGATTACTACGCGGTCCTCGCCGTTCCTCCCGATGCCGACCTCGTCGGTATCGAGAACGCCTACGCTCGCATCTCCAGCGAACTGGTGGCCGCTATGCCCCACGACGAGACGGCCGCGGCTGCCCTGCAGCGGGTCAACGAAGCCTACGCGGTTCTCTCCAACCCGGAGGCGCGCCGCCTGTACGACCAAGCGTTCTTCGCCTCCGAGATCGCCGAGGAACAGCGCCGGCTCGCTGCCGAGCTGCGGCGACAGCGAATCGTGCAGGGGCTGCTCGCGGCGGCGCTCACCGGCATCGTCGGTGTACAAGCGGTTGCCTTGGCGGCCATCTACTGGGAAAGGATCGCTCCCGTCCTGCGGACCGTGCTCGGCCCGCTCTTTCCCGACATCGCCGGCTGAGCCCCTCAGGCTTCCCGCAGCGCGAACGGCGTGATCGTCTCCGTCATGCTGACGCGGCTGTCGAGCCGCTTCTGCAAGCCGCTCATGAGGCCGAGGACGCGGAAGATGAGGACGACATCGCCCGGAATGCGGGTAACGGGATTCTCGTGCAGGATGCGCGAGAGCCGCTCGTTCACCTCCGGCATCACGTCGGCATCGACGTAAGGCCTACCGTCGGGGCCCGTGACCTCGAAGAAGGACCGTCCGAGGGCGACGAGCGTCGCCGGGTCGTCGTACTTCGTCTCGAAGCCCAATGCCCGGAAGGCTTCCACCATCGCCGCCTCGTCTTGCTGGAGGATGGCGATCGTGAGCCGCGCGTAGTTCCGACGGAACTCGTCGGGAAGCTGCTTCGTCATCCCGAAATCGAGGAAGACGACCACTGGCCCCGGCTGCACGAGGAGGTTCCCCGGATGCGGATCGGCATGGAAGAAGCCGTGGACCAGGATCTGCTCGCAGTACGCCTCGGTCATGATGAGCGCGACTGCGTTCGGGTCGATGCCGGCAGCGTGGAGCGCCGCTGTATCGGAGATCTTGATCCCGTCGATGTACTCGAGGGTGATGACGCGCCGGCTGGTGAGGTCCCAGTGAACCTTCGGCACGCGGATGTCCGTCCGGTGGGCGTGGATCTCCGCGATCCGCTCCGCGCTCTTCCCCTCCTCGACGAAGTCGAGTTCCCGCGGGACGTAGCGGGCCATTTCGTCGAGGACGACCCGGAAATCGAAGTTCGGCTCGAGCCGGGCGAGGATCCGCACCAAGAGCCGCAAGTTCTGCAGGTCGGTGGCGACCACGCGGGCGATCCCCGGGTACTGCACCTTCACCGCCACCCGCTCTCCCTCGCGGGTGACCGCCCGATGGACCTGCGCGAGCGATGCCGAGGCAATCGGCCGCTCTTCGAACGAGAGGAAGAGCTCGTGCGGGTCCGCACCGAGCTCCTCCTGGATGACGGTCCGGACCTGCTCGAACGGCCGGGGAGGGACCTGGTCCTGCAGCCGGCTGAGGACGGCGATGTACTCGGGTGGAGCCACGTCCGCACGGCTGCTGACGAACTGGCACGTCTTGATGAGCAGCCCTTCGAGCGACACCGCGAGGCGGTACATGCGCTCGGCTGCTCTCCGGTGCTGCTGGGCGTAACGGGCGGCCCGCTCCTCGGGGGTGAGCCTTCGGTTCCGCTGGATGCGCTTGTAGCCGAGATAGATGACGACGAAGTTCCAGGCGACTCGTAGGAACCTTCCGAGCCGGCGCGGCAGCGGCAGCGGGCGGAACTCCCCGATGTCGCGAGCCCCCATGTCGGTACTGTATCAGGAATGCGGTTTCCCGCCGTGAGCGTGCACCCCCTCCGAAAATGAGGAGGGCAGGGCCGAAGGAAGGCCCTGCCCCCAGCGGGGTCGTCGAACGTCGGCCCTCAGATGTCCTTCCAGTAGAACGGGAGCACCTCGGTTGCCCCGCCGTACCCGATGGTGACGTACTCCACCCCGTTGCGCACCCAGGGTTGATACGCCGTCCACGTCGTACCGGCACCAGCCTGGTTGGGGACGTAGTACATCTCGACGCCGTTGATTTTCTGGGCCTCGTGGAAGAGGGCGCGGCGCTCCTCCTCGTCCACGGTGGCCTGCTGCTTGAGGGCGATCTCCCTCAGCCGCGGGTCGTTCACCTTCCCGTGGTTCAGCGGGTCCTCGGTGAAGAAGCGGATGAGGTACGCACCGCCCTCGGGGAACGGCGTTTCGTAGCCGAAGGCGATGCCGTCGAAGTTCCCGACGAAGGTCTGGGTGATGTACACCGAGGAGTAATCCTGGACCTCGGTCTGGGCGTTGATGCCGGCCTGCGTGAGGTACGCTTGCGTCACCTCGGCGATGTTGTTGAACGTCGAGCCGTACCGGTTGTTCGTGTACTGGTACTTGATGGGCTCGCCCTTGTAGCCCACGGCTTCGAGGAGCTTCTTCGCCTCGGCCACGTTGTACTCGAAGTAGGCGCGCCCTTCGCCCATGTCGGGCGACT